>Ga0210119_1000060_pt1 | contig 24399 bp, 19 predicted proteins | sample China_Bullhead_C_2_FD_184859 | JGI IMG/M metagenome (GOLD analysis project Ga0210119, IMG submission 184859) | Wetland microbial communities from San Francisco Bay, California, USA, that impact long-term carbon sequestration -... | ecosystem: Environmental > Aquatic > Marine > Wetlands ... | reverse complement strand
TGGTAACCTTGGTAATGCTTTAGGTGCTTATTATGCAAAGAAAGCAGGACTTCCTATAGAAAAGATTCTTATCTCATCAAATATCAATAATATTTTGACAGATTGGATCACGAATGGTGCGTATGATCTTACGACACGTACACTCATACAGACAGAATCACCTGCTATGGATATTTTGAAAAGTTCAAATGTTGAGCGTATCATGTTTGACAAATTTGGTGCAGCACGTACCAAAGAACTTATGGAAGCATTGGCTAAAGACGGCAAGTATCAATTGACTGCAGATGAACTTGCATTGTTACGTGAAGATTTTGATGCTTCTTTCTCAGATGATGAAGAGTGTGAAGCTGTTGTAGGTGAATATGCAAAAAAAGGGTACATTATGGACCCGCATACAGCCACATGTATGAGAGCGTATAAAACGTTAAGAGAAAAAGATCTTAAAACAGTGGTTTACTCGACTGCGGAATGGACCAAATTCAGTCCGTCAGTTTCAAAATCATTGGGTCATGAAGTCAAAGATGATGTTGAAGCATTAAAATGGGTGAGTGAAAATGCAGGTGTAACTGTACCCCCTATGATACATGGTTTATTTGAAAAACCTATTGTTCATTCTGTTGTCGTTCCAAAAGAATCCATTAAAGGAGAGATGTTAAACTTTTTATAGTTTAGCATAACGTAATGTCCAGAAATCACTTGAGATTTTTTTTATTATTATATTTATGTCTAGAAACAGCCACTGCAAAGGCGATGATAGACTGCAGGGTTGTCACCGGTAATATGTCTGAGTGTAACCCTTACGGGGCAAAATTTCTTAAAGCCAAAGAGATTGTGTATGATGTGAACCGACAAAAATTGATCAGAGAAAAAATGTTATCTGCTCCTGAAAAAAAGCGTTTTGTCAAAGTGGTTTCCGTAGAGGATATGATAGAACGACATGTAAAAGTCCAAGAGTCTGTACGTTTTAAGGGAAGTGAAAAAGTACCTAAAAAGTATACAGCAACAGAAGAACCGATCGCTCAAGTCATACTTGATGATAAGATAGAAGAGATAGAGGTTTTTAAAGCCCCTCCGCGTATTGAAAGAGAACTTTTAGAAAAAATAGTACCTGAGAAACCTCAAATTATGTATGGCCAATACAGAGTTGTAAGCGGCGATGCGCTTATTAAAATCGCAAAGAAATTTGGATTAAAAACAAAAGACATTGCAAAAATAAATGGTATTAATATCCAATCTCCTTTGCGTATCGGACAGAAACTAAAGCTTCCGTTTGAACAAAAGATGATCGATGCAGTCTCTTCTGGCAATTACTTCATTAAGGAGGGAGACACGATTATCTCTATTGCCAAAAAATTTAAGCTTGAACCTAAAGCATTAATGCAATTTAATAAGATGAAACGTAATGCGATCATACGTACAGGTAAAATGATAAGACTTCCACTTCCTCATATCCTGGCACATATAAAAACACAGAAAATGCTTCGAGTCACCGCAACTGCGTATACGTCACATATGGGACAAACAGACCGTACACCTTTCCTGGCAGCATGGAATAATCGTCTGCGTCCAGGTATGAAGATCATCGCAGTTTCCAGAGATATGTTAACAAGATATGGCATGCGCAATGGGACAAAAGTACGAATAGGCGGGTTACCTGGTTATTATACAGTACGTGACAAAATGAATAAACGCTACCAAAAACGTATAGATATCTATATGGGACTTGATAAAAGGAGAGCGCTGCGTTGGGGAAGACGCAGTGTTGTGGTATACTGGTAATTAAAGAGACTCGAAAATTTCCAAAACTTCCAGATATCTGTCACTTTTTTCTTCATACACCTTCTCAAGTTTACTCAAATCATCACTCAGTGCAGTGAGACCTTTTTCCTGATAACATTCCGGATCCTGTAAACATGCATTAAGCGCAGCTATCTGCTGCTCCAGAGCTTCGATCTCATCAGGTAAGGTATCATAATCCCTTTGCTCTTTATAACTCAGTTTTGTCTGTTTTTTTTCACTGACCGGCGTCTCTTTTTTCACAGATATTTTGACCTCTTGTTCTAGAGCATCAAGCTCTTTCATCTCTTTTTCTATCTCCAGGTACTCAGTATAGGTCTGATAAGACTCTTCAACGACACCATTTCCTTTAAAGATAAAAAGCTTGGAAGCTATCTTGTCTATGAAGTAACGGTCATGTGAAACAAAGAGTATGGCTCCAGGAAAGTTAATGAGTTTTTCTTCCAAGATATTAATGGTCTGGATGTCCAGGTCATTGGTAGGTTCATCCAAGATAAGACAGTCTACTTTTTTAGCCAAGAGTAATGCCAGTGCCACACGGTTTTTCTCTCCGCCTGAAAGCATACCTACTTTTTTAGCCAAGAATTCTTTAGGGAAAAGAAACGATTTAAGGTAACCGTAGACGTGAAGATTGACACCTTGTACTTCTATGTGGTCTCCCCCGTCAGGACAAAAAGTCTCAATAAGTGTTTTTTCGTTGTCAAGCATCTCTCTATGTTGGTCAAAATAACCTATGGAAAAGTCTCCTTGCTTGATGGCACCACTTTGGGGTTTAATACGTCCAAGCATAAGTTTTAAAAGCGTAGATTTCCCCGCACCATTGATACCTACTATGGCTATTTTATCTTTTTGAAGAATACGTGTATTAAAGTTTTCTATGAGCTTTTTCCCCGGAACCGAGTAAGAGATGTTTTCAAGTTCAAAAAGCATCTTTTTACGCGACACACCTTCATCACGGTTGAAATGTTTTTTCTCACGTTCAAGTTCTACCATCATCTTTCTAATGAGAGTAGGGTTTTTCTTTGCTTCATCACGAAGTTCAAAGACACGTTTTTTACGTCCCTGATTACGTTTTTCTCTGGCTTTGACCCCTTTGCTTAACCAGGCTTCTTCTTGTTTGAGAAGTCTTAGCAGGTTTTCATGCCCTTTTTGAAGTGCATGCATACGCGCTTCTTTTTGTTCGAGGTAGCTCATGTAGCCACCGTTATAACTTACAAGCTCTTGGTTATCCACTTCTACAACACGTGTGGCAATGGTGTCGATGAAATGTCTGTCGTGTGAGATAAACAGCAAGGTAAAATTCCCTTTGAGAAGCATCTCTTCCAAGAACTCAACCATATAGACATCAAGGTGGTTAGTCGGTTCGTCAAGAAGCAGTACATCGGGTTTTTTAAGTATGAGAGATGCCAGGGCTACACGTCGTTGTTCTCCTCCGGACAGAGAAACTACAGGTCGGTCTTCATAGGCTTTGAGCTGAAACTCCTGCATCACACGTTCTATCTTGTCATCAAGATTCCAGGCATTGTGATGGTCCAGAAAAGAGGAAACTTTTTCCAGTTTTGTGAGCAGCTCTTCATTTTCAAAGTCTTCAGCCACTTTGAGACTGAGTGTATCATATGTATCTTTGGCTTCTTTTAGTTCAGTCAGTTCATTGAATATCGCTTCTCTGACTGAAAGAGCCGGATCAAAGTGAGGCTGTTGTGCAAGCATTTCTATATGTATAGAACTGTTTACTATTCTCTTTCCTTCTGTGGGTTCTTCTTCACCTATAATGATCTTCATCAATGTAGATTTACCACACCCATTTTGCCCAACGATAGTGACACGTTCTCCTTCATTCAGATGAAAATCAACCCCGTCAAGAAGTAATTTAATGTCATATTGTTTTTTGATGTCAAAGAGGTCGATGAGTGCCAAAATGGTTCCTTGTTGTATATTGTTGCAATTATAGCAAATAGAGTGACCTTTAAGGCTTGATTTGGTATATTTCTCCATTATATACCAAGGAAATTTATGCTAGAAACCATTATCATCTTTTATTCTCTTTATACCTTTATGAAACTGTATATCTCCATGATGCAGATAGGGTATATCAATGAAGAAAAAAGAAAGACGCCTGTACTGATGTCAGCAGACAAATACTTGACAGCAGGAAACTATGCTGTGGCCAACGGAAAACTTTCACTTGTGACTGATTTTGTAGATTATGTGGTATTTATCTGGTGGGTATTTGCAGGTTTTTCCTGGCTCTCATCACTAGTTCAAATAGAAGGAAGCATCATGCAGGCCGTTGTATTCCTGTTTGGTTTTATCATAGTCAATTATGTGATAGGACTTCCTTTTGAGCTCTACCAAAAGTTTAAGATAGATGAAGATTTCGGCTTTAACAAAATGACTGCAAAAATGTATATGATCGACATGCTAAAAACAAGCCTGTTGTTTTTCATTTTGGGTGGTGCGGTTTTTGCTCTTTTATCTTGGATCATACAGAACTATGAAACGTGGTGGATCTGGGGATTTGCAGCCATGTTCACCGTAGCGGTGATGGCCAATCTATTGGCTCCTACTTTTATGGCGCTGTTTAACAAGTTTTCTCCACTCGATGAAGGGGAACTTAAAGAAAAGATCACCGCAATGATGGAGCAGGCCGGACTTAAAAGTGATGGTATCTTTGTGATGGATGCCAGTAAACGTGACAGTCGTTTGAATGCATTTTTTGGTGGATTGGGCAAGAGTAAACGTGTTGTACTTTTTGACACACTTTTAGAAAAACTCAATACCAAAGAACTCCTTGCTGTACTGGGACATGAATTGGGTCATTTCTCACATGGTGACATTTGGAAAAACATAGGGTTAATGGGGGTACTTCTTTTTATCGCATTTTATCTCTTTGGACATTTGCCGGATGCACTGTTTACACAGATGGGCGTTATTCCTGAGGCAGGAGTGCAGATAGCTATGTTGATGCTGTTGTTACCGCTTGTGAGTTTTGTTTTTACCCCATTCATGTCCTATGTAAGTCGTCATAATGAGTATGCAGCAGATGAATACGGCTCGAAAATGGGTGGTAAGGAAAACCTGGTATCCGCACTGATGAAACTTGTGACAGAAAACAAAGCATTTCCAAAATCGCATCCACTGGTGATCTTCTTTTACTATACGCATCCACCGGTGCTTGAAAGACTCAAAGAGTTAGGTTTTGATGCATCCAATACCATTATAGGTGAAGAAGCAGCATTGCCTACAGATGGAATTTTCGCACATATGGACACAAATGACGATTAAAGAGGGGCTCATTTGGGCCAGAGAAGCACTCAAAGAGGCGTGTGAACGTCCTGCTTTGGAGGCAGAATTACTCTTGGCCTATCATCTTGGACAAGACCGTACCTATTTACTGGTACATGAGAAGGACAGTTTCCCCGATGTGGATACATTTCAAAAGCTTATTCAAAGAAGAGCTGCCCATGAGCCTTACGAATATATCGTGGGATCAGCAAGTTTCTATGACATTCATCTGGAAGTAGAAGAGGGGGTACTGATACCCCGTCCTGAGACGGAGATACTTATAGATCTGGTCGCAGAGATCATAGAAAAAGAAAAGATCACTCGTATCGCTGAAATAGGTGTGGGTTCGGGTGCTATCTCCATTGTGTTAGCCCGTAAATTTCCTCAGCTTCATATTATCGCAACAGATATTTGTGATACCCCGTTAAAAGTGGCAAAGAAAAACATTGAAACATTCGGTTTGGGTAAACAGATAGAACTTCGCAAGTCTCACCTTATAGATGATGTACCTGAAGATTTGGAATTAGTGGTTTCCAATCCTCCTTATATTGCAGAAGATTTTTTGCTTGAATCCAATGTCATTGACTATGAACCAAAAGAAGCGCTTTTTGGCGGAAGCGTAGGGGATGAGTTGCTCAAACAGATCATTTTGGATGTGAAGCATAGAGGTATTACATATCTTGCTTGTGAGATGGGATATGATCAAAAGGAACCATTACAAGCGTTTGTCAATGAAATCGGAGTAGAATACATACAATTTTATAAAGATCTGGCACAGTTTGACCGTGGATTTGTGATTAAATTTAAAGAAAGTGAGTAAGCATGAACAGATATTTTAGAACAGTGACCATGGCATACCTTATATTTTTGAGTGCGGCGCTTGGAGCAGGACTTTTTGCCGGTATCGTAGTCGCACCTGTAACGTTTCACACAGAACAATGGCTAGGCAGTGAAGTGCTCACGCAGTTTCAAGAGGGTCAGATCATGACAGAGAACTTTTTGAGGCTCTCTTATCTGGTCAACGTACTACTTGTGTCTGTGGTACTTTATGAAGGGTATAAGTTCAAAAAGTTTGAGAGAGATACCCTGACACAGGTGGCGACATTTTTTGTATTGGCGACAGGGCTGCTTTTTTCTCAGTACTATATTCCTGATATTATTGCGATGCAGGAACAAGGGGTGGAAGCAACCAAATCAGTAGCCTTTATCAATACACATAAAGGTAGTGAGATCAATTTCAAGATCTTTTCCTTGGCTCTGCTTGTACTGCTTGTACAAAATATGCGTAAGGCATGCAAATGAGAAACGTTATAAAACAACAACTGCTTGTTGTTTTTAGTTTCGGAACCAGAATGGTCGGAACAAAGTGGAGCCATGTCGGATGAGTGAAGTTTTAACGCATCCTTTCAAGCCTATCATATTTAAAGATACGCAAACGCTGATCCTGGGTTCTTTCCCCAGTATACAGTCTTTTGAAAAGAATTTTTACTATGCACATCCACGCAATCAATTCTGGAAGATCCTTGAAAGTGTGACATCCTATCCTGCGAACACGCGAGATCAGAGACTCTGGTTGCTGAAAGAGTGTAAATTAGGGCTTTGGGACATGATCAAAGGATGTAGTCGAGAGAACTCTCTTGACAGTTCTTTGGAAAATGAAGAGGTCAATGACCTGGCTGCATTTTTGGAAGAGCATCCCAGTATTACTAAATTGGCTTTTACAGGGAAAAAGGCAGAGGCACTTTTTAAAACACATTTTTCTCATCTCAATGTAGAAACAGTCTATCTCCCTTCACCTTCTGCAGCTTATGCAAAGATGAGCTTTGAGAAGAAAGTAGCCGAGTATAAAAAACAGTTGGGGTACAGTTAATGGCAGTGTGGGCAATAGGGGATATACAAGGGTGCTACACTTCACTTCGAGCATTACTGGAAAAGATAGAGTTCGATGTGACACAAGACAAGCTTTGGATCGCGGGTGATCTAGTCAACAGAGGGGATGGTTCACTGGAAACATTGGAATATCTTTACAGCATTAAAGAAAATGTTGAAATCGTTCTTGGTAATCATGACATTAGCCTCATAGCGGCTTATTATGGGATCAAAAAATCCAATTCGACCATTGACCCTATACTTGAGTCGTCTGAAGCACAAAAGCTCATAGACTGGCTTAGAGGGCAAAAGTTCTTACATGTGGATTATCAACTTGGGTATTGTATGGCCCATGCAGGCATCTCTCCTGAGTTTGATCTGGGTATGGCGATGATGTATGCAAAAAGTGTGGAAGAGAAACTGCAAAGCGATCATGCTGCTGCTTGGCTGGAGCAAATGTTAAGACAGGGGAGTAACCGTTTTAACAGGGATGCAAGCCTTATAGATATTGACCGTTACATCGTCAGTGCATTTACACGTATGCGTTTTTGCTATGGTGACCATAGACTTGATTTTGACCAAAAAGGTCCGCCTACAGATGAACTGAGGGAAAAAGAGTTAAAACCCTGGTTTGAGTGTGAGTATCGTAAAGATATTCATCTGCGTATTATCATGGGGCACTGGTCAGCTTTGGGATTTTATGAAGATGAACATGTCTTAGCGTTAGATACCGGATGTGTATGGGGTGGTAAACTTACTGCAGCTCGTATAGATAGTGCTGAAGTGGAGGTCATCTCTGTGGAATGTGAAAAAAAAGAAGAAGATGAAGCAGAAGAACCTACTTCACCAGATGCCCCACAAATTTAGACATATTATCTAAGATCTTTCCACCTTTTCTAAAGCCAAGCCCACAAGCTTCGTAAGCATAAAATACACCTGCCTGATAAGATCGACCCTCTGTATCTGTTGGCAGCTCTGTATAAGCTTGGTAGACCATTTTATGACTGTCGTAGTCACCTGCTATAGTTTCTATAGCATTGGATGCTCCATCCAAAATACTCACACTTCCGCCTTCTCTACCAAAAACAGGTTTTTTTACTTGTTTTTTTCCTTCCAATGGTTCAAAAGAACTCTCAAGCAGAAGAGGGTGGTCAGGATAGAGGTCCCACAGTATCTTGAGTAAACCTTTACTCTGAAAAAGCAGAGTATATGCGGGGTTGAAGATGATGGCCTTTTGATTTTTGATGATATTGGTGAGCAGCATCGCCAGATCTGACTCTTCGAGTGCGATGTCCTCCCAAGGGATGAGTTTAAACCACAGTTCATAGTTCTTATTTTCATAAAAGATACCCTCATCCGGGGAGAATTCTATGTCGTCTATGTAGGCAAACTCTGTATTGTATCCTGCTTCTGTAGCTATGTGCTGGAGGAGTCTTACTGTATTTTCTTCTTCAGAGTTTCCTCTGACAGAGGTAAAGAGAAAGTTCCATCCGTCATAACGTTCCTCAAATGTAGAAACATCTTCTTCCAGTGTCACCAAACGTTTAAAGTTGTTTACAAGTGATTCATAGAGTGCATTAAACTGACTCTCTTCTTCAAGACCATTTTTTTTGAGCATGGCCCACTGAATAATGGCCGTTTCGAACAGAGCAGTGGGGGTATCTGCATTGAACTCTAAAAGTTTGATGGGTTTTCCATCTAGACCACCGGCTAAGTCAAAACGACCGTAAAGATGCCAGTGTACATCATTTTCCCATGACTCTTTGATCACTTCTACGAGATTAAAGGGTATACCTATCTCATGGAAGAGATTGTTTTCTATGACATGTTCGGCTGCTTCCACAACCATGTCATAAAGCGTATTGGTCGCTTCATAATAGGCTTCAGCTTCCTCTTCAGAGATGACGACAAAGGTATCAGAGATATAACTTGTTTCATCACGGTCTGTATGCCATACAAAACCGAGTGATTCTAAGTAGTCTGTATCTAATGGTGTGGTTTTTTGTAAATTCAACATTATTTATCCGCCAAAGAAACCGCCGGTACGGCTTGAAGCGCTTTTATTTCCAAAAAATCCGCTTCTCTTGGCGCTGCTTTTTTTGGCAGCATTAAAACTTTTTTGACTTCTTGTATAGGTAGAAGGAGATTTGTATCCTGCTTTTCTGTTGTTTTGGTAATTTTGGTTACCAAAAAGCTTGGATCCGATCCAAGAACCGATGACTGCTCCAGCCATACTGGATAGAAGTATTTCTCCCAGACCCATACCACCTTGTTGTGATATTTGAGGATTTTGTTCTTTGGTCAGGTTGGAACTTCCATTGTCAATCTTGGCTGCCTCTTGGGCAACCAGGGCGTCCATTTCAGGTTTGGTCAACACGCGTTCTGTCCCATCCAGTTTTTTAAGTACGATACGTGTTTCATCTGCGGGAAACTCATCTTTGATCTGGTATCTGCCTGGGGCAGTCTCTTCTATAATGACAAATGCATTTTGCGCTTTAGCTTCTTCCTGCTGTTGCTGGTTATTGCTAAAACAACCTGTTACACCAGTAGCTAAAAGCGCACCAAGACCGGTAGCAGTTGCCATGGTTGAAAGTTTTTTTAAATGTTTCATAGTGTATCCATAATTATATTTTGAAGAATCATAGCAAAATATGATTAATAGAAAGGAGGAAAAATATAGGGAAAGGTAAAACAGAGAAGGAAGAGTTTCTCTGCTTTAGATCATAAAAGGGGATAGGTCTGTTTAGTCCATCTGTTTTCTAAGGAAAGTAGGTACATCCAAAATATCTTCATTGTCACCATTGTATCCACCTACAACCATCTTACTTCTTACCGTACTGATGTCACAAGTGTTAGTGCTTAAAAGTGTTTTTTGTTTTGTTATTGTTGGTTCAGCAACAGCATTTTTATCTTCAAATCCGGTAGCAACGATGGTGATCTTCACTTCATCAACAGCCATGTTCTCATTGGTTGTTGTACCAAAGATCACAGAGGCATCTTCATCTGCACTCTCTTCGACAATACTCATCGCTTCACCGATCTCCATGATAGGATAATCAGGGTGGATGTCAAAGTGTACAAGTACACCCATCGCTCCATCGATAGAGATATTATCAAGTAGTGGAGACTCGATAGCCGCTTTTGCTGCATCATAGGCTGCATTGGTTCCTGTACTGTATCCTGCACCCATAAGAGCAAGACCTCTGTGACTCATAACCGTTTTCACATCGGCAAAGTCAAGGTTGATATCATTTTCTCCATGAGAAAGAATGACTTTAGAGATACCACCTACAGCCTGAGCAAGAATATCATCTACCATTCTAAAGCTCTCTTTGATACCAAGGTTTTTCTCAACGATAGAAAGAAGTTTTTCATTAGGTACGACAATGATCGAATCACTCTCTCTTTTGAGTTCTTCTAAACCTTCTTTTGCAAGCTTTGTTCTTTTTCTACCTTCAAATTTAAAAGGACTTGTTACGATAGAAACAGTCAGTGCTCCCACTTCTTTTGCAGCCTGTGCAATAATCGGTGCAGCACCTGTACCTGTACCTCCGCCAAGACCCGCAGAGATAAAGACAATATCAGAACCCTCAAGCATCTTTTTGATATCTTCAAAGCTTTCAAGCGCAGCTTCTCTACCCTTATCCGGAAGCATACCTGCACCCAGTCCTCTTGTTGCATTGATACCTAATTGCATTTTGTATGGTGCTAAAGAACTGTCAAGTGCTTGTGCATCTGTATTGGCAACGATCAGATCGATAGTGTTAATTCCTTCACTGATCATGTGATTGATCATGTTACCACCACCGCCACCGACACCAATAGCTTTGATCTTCGCTCCATTTGTGTGACATTTCGTTTCGACGATATCTATTTCAAACTCTTCCATGTTTTCCCCCTTTATTTGATGTGTTTAAATACTTTTAAAAAAGCTGCCTTGCCCAACTGGCCAGTTTTTTAAATGGATTTTTATTTTCATGACCTAGGTCCGGTAGATCGTCAAATGATATATCTGACCCTTCCTGATCTTCCTGTTTGTGTTCTTTGTCTTCTTTATGACCTCTAGTTGCCTTTACATCTTCGGTATTATTCGCCGTATGACCTATTCTGATGTCATTGAGGTTATCTTCGAACATTGCCTTTGAATGTAATAACTCTTGTTGGAAATTGATCTCATATTGTGTATGACCACCTGCTTGATAGAGTAGTAAACCCACTACCGTTGAAAATGCCGGATCTTTTAGTTCATCAAAAAGACCATTAACATTATCTGGGTAACCAACTCTCACAGGCATCCCAGTGAAGATGGCTTGTGCCAATTCTCTCATCCCTTTAAGCTTTGTCATACCTCCAGTCAAGATAATACCTGCACCTATTTGCTCTTTTAATGCAGATTTTTCTAATGACTTAGACAAGATCATGAGGGCTTCTTCTACACGTGAGAAAATAACAGAATGAACCACTTCTAAAGAGACACCATTACGACTCTCTTCATCACCAATGATCGGGAGTTCTATAATTTCATTTGAACTCTCTATAAGACTCCCATGACGTACTTTGACATTTTCAGCGATTTGTAAAGGTGTATGTAGTGCCATTGAAAGGTCATTGGTGATGTGGTTTGAACCTACACCTAAGAAATCATTGTATCGGATGGAGTTACCCGTATGAATGACAAGATTACTGGTTTGACCACCCAGGTCAATGACCGCAACACCAAGTTCTTTTTCATCTTCATCCATCGTAGCAATGGCAGAAGCATAACCGCTTAAGACAATACCATCAATCTCAACACCTGCAGAACGCACTGCTTTTTTAAGATTGGAAAGATTTGATTTTTGTGTCATGATGATGTTGACATCCACTTCCATACGACTTGCATTCATACCGAACGGGTCTTCTATGAAGTCTTGGTCGTCAACTCTAAAGTTGTAAGGTAATACATGGATGATATCATACTCAGTAGGGACGTTAGCATTGTAAAGTGCTGTTTGCATCACGCGATTGATCTCTTTGATGGAGATGTCTTTATGTGGGATGTTGACAATACCGGTAGAATTAAGACTCTTAGCATAGGCATTTGAGATAGAAACTGTTGCAGAAGCAATGTTACTACCTGCAATTCGTTTTGCATCGCTAATGGCTTTTTTGATGGATTTAGAAGCAAGTTCTATGTTGGTGATCGCACCTTTCTTAACCCCTTGGGATTTAGAGATGCCATGTCCTTGAATGGTGACTTCGGAGTCTTTGATTTCAGCGATGATAGCGCATATTTTAGTGGAACCGATATCAATAGCTAAAATTGTGTCACTCAATTTGTCAGCCCTCCCATATAGACTTCTGTAGGATATTGTTTATCTAACATTTTAATCAGATTCGATTCAAATGTACTTTGTTTAAGTTTACTTGCAGTCTGTTTTACAAAGTCTGTCTGATTGACATCCATCGGCAACAGTTTTTGTTCCAAGATATTATAAACTATAACCTTATCGAATACGCTTATGATACCCTTTTCTTTTGATGATGTAAAGAGTTTTTGTAAAAATTGTAAACTTTCTTGTGTATTTAACGGATCTAGGTTGACATTTTCTTCTAATTTGACAAAACCTGAGATGATCGCATCGTTCTGGTCAAAGTTATTAAGTGTTGATTCTGCCAATGCTAAAAGCGCCTCTTTTTTAGCCTGGTCTTCATAAAGTACTGTCACTTTTTCTTTGGCCTCTTCATAGGTTTTTACCTTGGGTAATACAATATTTTCTATTTTTACAGTGGCATAGGTATCTGCAACGACTTTAGGTTTAAGTATATCTCCCACAGATTTCTCTTTCAATGCACTCCATACTTCTTCTGTAAGCTTGGCATCACCCATTGGAAGTGTGATCTTCTCGCTGTTGTCAAGCTTACCTTTTTTAAATGCAATATATGCTTTTTGTGCTGTTTTTTTCGTTTTCTTTATTTTTAGATCTTTTGTCACCAATACTTTAGCTTCTTCAAAAGGAAGTTGTTTCCCTGTTCCGTCTGTATAGTTGAAGCTATTTGCGTCATAGTGTGCTTTTATTTCATCATCAGTGACAGCAGTATCTTTACTTTGTGTCCACACGATAGAAAGGTCATACATTTGCGGTGTCAAAAAGTTCTCTTTTTGCATCTCCCAGTAGGCTTTTACTTTTGCTTCATCGATGACGAAGTTGAGATCATCGTTTGTCAATACTTTGTATGCCAACTTGTCACTTACATTCATAGCTGCAGAAATAGCTTCTTCCTCAAGTGGCAAAGTATCCACTGAAAGTAATGAAAATGTTTTCTCCAAGATAAGCTCTTCTCTGAGTGTCTCTTCAAAGGCATTGGCTCTAAGTCTTTGACTTTTAAGGTAACCATCGTAGATCTCTTTCATGAAAACACCCTCTTTTTGGAAGGCTCGAATTGTTTGCAGTTTTTGTGCTACTTCAGCATCTGAAACGATGATACCCAGGTCTTTTGCAAAGTTCAGGATCTTAGCCTGTGTTGCCAGTCTGGCGAAGGCCTGTTTGATCAGTCCCATCTCTTGGGCTTTTTTATCATCAAGTGTACCTTGCATTGCTTGATTGTATTGGTTGTATATATTGCTGTAAACCATGTTGAGTTTTGTTTGTTTGATCTCAATATCACCGACTTTTGCAACATTTCCGGCTTTGGAACCAAAACTGTAACTTCCCCAACCTACAAAACCTGCACCAATAAATGCGATGGTTGCTACCCAGATTGTCCATACCAGGTATTTATTGTGTTTTTGCATCCAACTAATCATACTTCATCTACCTTCAATCGAAAAATTTGTACAATATTCTATCTAAAATAAGCTTATCGCTAATGAATCGGAGTGTGAAAAGAATATGTCTAATCAAAATGCAAAAATAATGCAACGAGACTTGGAAGTGATATGGCATCCATGTACACAAATGAAGGACCATGAAACACTTCCTTTAATCCCTATAAAGTCTGGGAAAGGTGTCTATCTTCATGATTTTGAAGGTAATCGTTATATTGATGCAGTCAGTTCCTGGTGGGTCAATATTTTTGGTCATGCCAATGAAACGATCAACAATAAAATCAAAGCACAGCTTGATACATTGGAGCATGTACTTTTAGCAGGGTTCACGCATGAGCCGGCTATAGAACTTGCACATAAACTGGTAAACATGACGCCTAAAGGTTTGGAAAAGGTTTTTTATGTGGACAATGGTTCTTCTGCAGTAGAAGCTGCCTTAAAAATGAGTTATCATTACCATCTCAATCGTGGAAAGCGCAAAGCACTTTTCCTCTCGTTGTCAAACTCTTATCACGGAGAGACGATCGGTGCATTGAGTGTAGGGGATGTTGAACTCTATAAAGATACCTATCAGCCATTACTGATAGCCAATATGCAAGTACCTGTACCCAAAGACCAAAGTGTAGAAGCTGCCAAAGAAGCATTGCAGGCTCTAGAAGAAGTCTTAATAGTGAAGGCGGACGAGATAGCGGCATTTATCATTGAACCTCTTATACAGGGAGCAGGAGGGATGCATATGTACCATCCTGCCTATCTTTCAGGGGCAAGAGCATTGACTCAGCAGTATGGAGTGCATCTCATCGCCGATGAGATCATGACAGGGTTTGGACGTACAGGAAAGATGTTTGCATGTGACCATGCAGAGATATCACCTGATTTCATGACCCTCTCTAAAGCTTTAACAGGAGGTTATCTGGCTCTCTCTGTAGTGATGACAACCCTTGATGTCTATCAGGCTTTTTATTGTGACTATAATGAATACAAAGCCTTTTTGCATTCGCACAGTTATACCGGGAACCCTTTGGCATGTGCTGCTGCACTGGCAACTTTGGAGATCTTTGAACAAAATGATATCATAGGTGAGAATGAGAAGAAAAGCAGATACATTATAGAAGCGTTGGAAAAGTTTTCTGTTTTACCTAATGTGAAAGAGATACGACAGCAGGGTATGGTCACCGCTATTGAGTTAAAGGGTTACGAAGCAACTGAGCGTATAGGATTAAAGGTCTATGAATATGCGTTAACACAAGGGGTATTGCTCAGACCATTGGGACATGTGATCTATTTTATGCCTCCGTATGTCATCACCTATGAAGAGATAGACAAGATGATAGAGGTTGCATATGAAGGAGTAAAGAGAATACTGAAGTAAATCTACCTTTTAAAGAAACCACGGTTTTCTTTTTTTAAACGGTGATAATGTTTTTCAGCTCTTTTAATGCCAAATTCCATGGCTTCTTTGTAAAATTGTTCAGCCTTTTTTTTGTCTTGGTTTGTCTCTATACCGTATTCATAAAATTGTGCTATGTCACAGAGTGCCTCAGGATAGTCTTCCAGAGCCAAACTATGCATCTGTGCAAATGCTTCAGGTAGGTCTTTTGTGAGTAAAACACCTTTAAAGAGTTCTCTGGCTAACATAAACTGTGCAAATTTTGATTCTGTTGCAGCACAGACAAGTAGCAGTTGTGCTGCTTCAGTCTCTTTGCTCTCTTCAGTTAATGTTTTGATAGTTGTGAGTGTTTCTTCTATCTCTTCTTCAGTATATCCATCCTGAGAGATCTTTCTTAAGAGATTTTCTACAGAATCAAATTTTTCATAGGTTCTTTCCCTAGGCGGATATTGTTTTTTCATACTGTTAAGTTTCTGGGAAATGTAAGGAATAGCTTTGTAGTGGTATGAACGTGTTTCTTCTTCTGTCCTTATAGAAGGTTTTAGCTCTTTGAGTAGTTCATCTTTGGAAGGCATCTCTTTTTGTATGAAGGTCTCAGTCTCTTTGGTCATATGTTCTTCGTTTACAGACTTTTCTATCATTGTTTTTTCTTCTTCTATCTCCTCAGTATCAAAAAAAGTATCTCTGGCGATAGGGTGGGTATCAATACTTTGTGTGTCTGTTTCTTCTGGAGATTCAAAGAAAGTATCTTTTGAAGTATATGCAATATCCAATGCAATGTTGTCAGTCAGTACATGATCAACGTCAATATTGAGAAGCGCATCAAAATCACTGTGATCGACTTTTTTTGTTTCAACCTTTGTTTGGACTGGAAGCTCATCAAGAAGAAAATCATTAATATCGATCTCTTGAGGTCTTTCATTGGCGTTTGATGTGACAAAAAGATCGAACTCATCTATAATAGCTTGCTCTTCTGCGGCCATTGCAGCTTGTGCTTTTTGTGATGTTCTTTGCATGATGTTATCTGTAGGTGTTTCAATATATTGGTTAATAAGCCCTTGTGCCTTTGCATAGTTTTCTGCCTGAATTTCAGTAACGATCTCTTGAATTTTCAGATCTGTTTTAAGCAGTGCCAACTTTAAAATCTGAAGCTGTATGGTCTCTACATCCGTGATGGAAATAGCATGGTTAATGATACTTAATCTTTTCTGCGTCTGATTCATATCAGGTATCCTATGTTTGATTGTATTTGGAGGAGTATAACAAAAGTATGCTTTACAGAAGTGTTGACACTTGAAGAGTAGCTATGGGCATAGGTTCTATATGAAGTGTGAAGAGAGCTACTTCACAAACAGTAAGAAGAAGGAAACATGCTTTACAGATTGGCTGATAAAGCCAATAATCTGCAAGAGTTTTCTAAAATAGAGATCTTTTTTGCCATTTCTGTGATGTCCCTGTCATAAGAGATGAGACCAAAACCTTTGATAAGGAGTAAATGTGTGTCATGTTTTTGGAAAAACTGCGGGATCTCGTAGGGTGCACGTTCCATCCAATCATCTATGTTTTTTGGATCATATACGATGATCTCACCCAGGACTTTTTGACCAAAGTAGTCTTGCGGAGAGACTTTACCATGTTTGAGTGAGTATGCTGTCGCATAAGGCGGCATAGTATAACAGACATATTTTGCATTGGGGATGGTTTCATAGATATGTTCATGTATATGTACATCTGCATTTGCCATACTCCAGCGATAGTCTCTCTTTTTACAATCAAGTTTTACAAGTGATTCTTCAGTGAATTCATCTAAGATCGTATCTTTAGAGTTGATGATAAATCCACTGCTGCTTACCCTTGCTGAGATGGAGCCATGATAGACACCAAAGAAGTTTTTGTTAAACAGAGAGAGTGAAACATGTTTAATGTCTTCGATGAGATGCTTATCTACCATTTGGGTAACCTTTAGTTAGGAATATTTCGGTATTATATCATTAAAATAATTCAAACTATTATGCAATGAAGGAAACACATGGAAACACCTCACATACCTGTACTTTTAGATGAAGTGTTGGAAAGTTTTAAAGGTGTGGGTGAAGGTTACTTTGTTGATTGTACGCTTGGCTATGCGGGGCATAGTTCTGAAATATTGGCCAAATATAAAGACTTGAAACATATAGGAATAGACAGAGATGATGAGGCTTTGGCTTTTTCTAAAAAACGTCTAGAACCTTATGAAGAGCGAAGTACACTGTACAAAGGCACGTTTGCAACTGTGTTCCCTACATTAGAAGAAAGCCCGATCGTAGCAGTGTTGGCAGATTTTGGTGTCTCCTCTTTGCAACTGGACAAACAAGACAGGGGTTTTTCTTTCAATTCTGAAACACTGGATATGCGAATGGATGCATCCTCAGCACTCTCAGCGTATGAAGTGGTGAATGAGTATCCTAAAGAAAAACTAGAATATATTTTTGATGTGTATGGTGAAATACGTTCCTTTAAAAAATTGGCAGCTTCTGTGGTGGAAGCAAGAGCGCAAGCACCTATCAACTCAGCCAAAGAGTTGAGCGAGATCGCAAAAACGGTTATCCCTGCAGGAGGGAAGATACACCCTGCAACTTTGATGTTTCAAGCGATTCGTATAGAAGTCAACAATGAACTGGGTGAAATAGAAGGATTACTGGATGCTTTGGAACAAAAGCATGTGAAGGGGGAAGTGGTTTCTCTCATCTCTTTTCATTCCTTAGAAGACCGCCTGGTAAAGAACCGTTTTAAAAAATGGGCACAAAATTGTATTTGTGATCCCCAGGCAATGCGCTGTACTTGTGGTAAGAACCATGCTTTAGGTAAAGCATTTTCTTCCAAGCCTGTGACAGCAAGCAAAGCGGAACTTAAAGTAAATCCCCGAAGCAGATCTGCAAAACTGAGAAGTTTCAGGTTTAAAAAAGACAGTATTGATGGTAAGTAAAAAGAAAAAGCTGAAGCCTAACGGTATTACTTTTGGTATGGCAATGGTCATATTGATGTCTATAACCATTGTATTGATCTTGACAACCATTAAGATCTACTTGAGCAATCAGATCTATTATGAGAGTAAAGTGGTGAACAAAATGAAACGTGAGGTGTCAGTACTGAAGGCAGAAAAAGTGATGCTTGAACAAAGTGTAGAGGCATTGAAGTTTAAGAACAGAGTCACAGATACCATCTTTGTCATACAGGAAAATTGACGATGGGAATACAACAGTATGATACGTAGTTTTATTCGTTTCGCAGTAGATAAGCCTATTATCAACCATATTTTGATGGTTTTCATGTTGCTGCTCGCTGTTTTTGCCTATCAGAACATTGCCAAAGAGATATTTCCCCCTTCCACACTTGATCAAATATCGGTCCAAGGCGGATATGTTGGTACCAGTGCTGATGTGTTGGACAAAATGGTTGTCACAAGTATAGAAGATGAACTGAAAAGTCTTTCTGAGATCGATACCCTTTACACCAGTATACAAAATGGAAGTTTTGGTATTAATGCAGATATTAAACCGGGCAGTGATACTCAGTTAGTCCTTTCTGATGTGAAAGATATTATCTCAAAAACAAGACGTGATCTTCCTGCCGATATGGATGAACCTATTGCACGTATCGTAGTACATGAATATCCGCTTTTACTGGTAGCAGTTTCAGGTGATGTAGAGAAAAAAGCACTGATCGACGCGGCAGATGCGCTTAAAAGTAAACTGGCACTGATCCATGACCTTAGCAGTATAGAGATACGTGGAGACACAGATGAAGAAGTGATCATCACCTTAGATCAAAAAAAGCTGGATGCATATGGTCTGGATAAATCTGCAGTGTATAAAGCTATCTCCAGTATATCGAGTATTTTTCCGGCGGGAACACTTGACGGTCAAGGTGACCATCTTTATATCTCTACGATCAATGGTGAGAAAAGTGCAAAAGCATTAGGACAAACGCTATTGAGCGTAGGCGGAAAAAGTTTTCGTTTGGAGGATGTGTCTGACGTTTATTATGGGTTGGGTGATCCTACACAGATATCGCACTATAACGGCAAACAGAATATCTCTTTAAATATCAATAAAAGTAAAGAGGGTAATGCCATTGCCTTGAGTAAAGAGATACGTAAAATACTTGTAGAGTTTAATGAAAATTATGAGAATGTTAGATTTGAAGCCTATACGGATACTTCTATCTGGATCAAGAATCGTTTGAATCTTGTCTCTTCAAACATTTTATTTGGGCTTATTTTGGTCTTTATGGCCCTCTTTTTGTCTGTGAATATGCGGATCGCATGGGTCGTTGGCATAGGGATACCGGCCAGTTTTTTCATTACGCTTATCGTGATGGACATGATAGGCTACAGTTTGAATATGCTGACGCTGCTTGGAGCACTCATCGCCCTTGGTATGCTTGTGGATGAAGCCATTGTTGTAGCGGAAAATATCTATAGGCATATGGAGATGGGAAAGACGCCAAGAGATGCTGCTATAGAAGGTGCTATTGAGATGTTTCCTGCAGTACTTACGGCAACACTGACCACGGTATTTGCATTTTTGCCACTGTTGATCATGAGCGGTAAAATGGGGATGTTCATGCAGGTTTTACCTGTGATGATATCGGTACTGCTTATCTCTTCCTTGTTTGAAGCATTTTACTTTTTGCCTTTACATGCAAAAGAGTTTTATACTATGGGAACTTTTAAAAAAGAGAAATATGATGAAAATTTTTGGAAAGGATGGATAGCATGGTATCAAAAATTTCTAGGAAAACTTTTAGATCATAAGAAACGTTCACTTGCGATCATATTGACTTTTATTACTTTGGGAACTTTGGGGATGGCAAAAATGACTAAGTTTCAGCTTTTCCCTGAGTTCGATGCACAGCAGGTCTATTTGAATGGAAAAGTAAACATTAACAATGACCTGCAAGATACTGAAGTCTATGTCACACAGATAGAGGAAGCACTGCTAGAGATACTTGATAAAAAAGAGATGGATTCTGTCACTTCGGTGATAGGATTTAAGTTTAACAAAGACCAAAGTTTTGAGTTAGGAGAAAACCTTTTCCAGATCTTTATCAATCTACATGAAAAAGCTCCGGAAAACTTTTTTGACAAGTATATCAATCCCGTATTTTCATTGGAATATGACGGCAGTGATATGATCAGAGACAGACTCTCTCAGGAGATCGCTAAAGAGATACAAGAACGAATTGTTGAAAAATTCAAAAAAATAGAACTCCATGAGGAAAAACTCTATGAAGAGTTTAATGTCTATGTGCAGCAGGCAGGTATCGTAAGTAATGATATAGAGATCGGCTTTGAACATCCCGACAGAGACAAAATGTTGGCTTCAATGAAAAGAGTAGAAGAGAAGCTTGACAGTATCAACGGAGTCGAAGACATAGCAGACAATGCCAATGAGGGAGAGCGTGAACTCAAGCTGCGTGTCAATGAATACGGGCAACAGTTGGGCTTTAGTGAAGGGTATGTGACTTCTGTACTGAAGGGTGCTTTCCTCAAGGCCGAGTATGCAAAAATGTTCAATAAAGAAGGCTTGGTCAGAGTAAAGATAGAGGATGTCTATAAAGAGGATGCGTCAGCTATAGGAAACTTTCAACTGACTACTCCGGATGGGCAGAAAGTGGTGCGACTTTCAGATATCTGCGATTTTACCTATCAAAAAAGCTTTGTCAAAATATTTAAAGAGGACGGCGAAAAGGTACGTTCACTCTATGCAAGGGTGGAAAAGAAGATCATTACTCCCGTTGAGGTCATGCAACAGTTAAAACCACTTTTGGATGACATACAAAATGAAGGGGCCAAGATCATTATTAAAGGTGAAGAAAAAGAGAATGCAAAGTTGAAAAAAGAGCTTGGACAGGCATTGATGATCGCCATATTCCTGATCTTTATCACTTTGGTGTGGATGTTTAACTCTTTGGTCTTGCCGTTGATCATACTTACAACGATACCGCTTTCTCTTTTGGGTGCTTTGGTCGGAACCAAACTGATGGGTGTCAATATGACAATGCCTGGAATGATGGGAGTCATAGGACTTGCCGGTGTAGTGGTCAATGATGGGCTTATTATGCTTGATTTCATTAAAGGAAGTAAAAATTATGCCCAGATACAGGATAAAGCAGCAATGAGACTTCGTCCTATTTTGCTTACGTCTGTGACCACAGTATTGGGCTTGTCATCTTTGATCTTTTTTGCTTCCGGGCAGGCACTGATACTTCAGCCTATGGCTATCTCACTAGGTTTTGGTATCGCTTGGGCGACGGTGTTGAATCTTTACTATGTCCCTTTGATGTATGCAGTGATATATAGGGTTAAGGGTTAAGCTTTTATACTAAGTTCGTCCATTCCCAGTAAAAGTTCCATACTCACATCATCTCCATGCTTTTGGAAAAGTTGACAAATCCTGTCTAAGTGAATGTCTGAGCGTTCGAGGTAAGGGTTATTGTCTATGAATTGCCAAAAGGGCTGCGGATCTTTACACAGTTCCTTGAGATAGTATTTTGTGAGTTTCCCCATGCTTCCTTCTGTTTTTTCTCCGGCTATTAAAAAATTTTCTTTTTTGATCACAAATGGAAATCGCACGCCATAATAATCTATGGCATCACCTATGGGTTCAAAGGCAACACTTTGTCTTTTTAAAATACGATGTAGTGGACGTTCCATAATGGCAAAAATTTTATCGTAATGATAGAGAAAAAAGTTGATTCTTGTCGCACTCATGAGGGCCATAGATAAAAGAGTTCTCAATTGATTCATAGGATAACTTGGATGTTCCGGAATATTTTTAATAAGGGCCAAACGGGAAATCTCACAGATAGGTAAATCTTGCGTTAGGTGTTCAATACCTTTAACTTTACTATCCCTTTGCATTGGCATGATCTGAACAGGGGTATTTTTATTAATAAAAAAAACCCTTACTGATCCGACATATATGCCAGTCTCATTATGTCGGAGAAGATAAATAAATGCCTGTTCATCATCCTCACTAAAAAGAAACCATTTAGCTTTTTTAAGGTCAGGATATTGAGAATATCTATGAACAAAGACATCGCTTCTAACTTCTTTTACTGCTTCAAAATCCTGCTGAGTCGTAGCAAGCATAAGGGAATATTCTTCAGTCAGTAGATGTAAAAAATTGTCAAACATAAAAACCCTTATATGTACAATTCTTAAGTATAGAGTTTTTTTCGTTATATGTAGCTAAAAGGAAAGTTTAATGGTTTTGCATTTGTTTCATATATTTAATAATATTAGGTAGGCCTATGGAAACCTAGTGTATAATTAAACCAGGAAGACTATCGAAGAGGATAAGGGATGGGATATTTTTTTAGACAAAAAATTATACAAAAAAGCTTAGTTATTATATCGATGTTCTCTTTTAGTTTCATCTATGCAGAGAATGTTAATTCTATTTTAGAAGAGTATAATCAAAAAAATGCATTAAGCCAGAAAACGATTGATGAAAATAAAGGGCATTTGGTTCTTTTTACTCGAGAGAAATTGGAAAAAATGCATGCCAAAACACTTAAAGATGTTTTTAAAACCACACCTGTTATCTATTATCATGATAATAGATATGCACTTCCAGACCCTTTATCCAGTGGAGCTTCTTCTGAAGCTTATATCAGTAACTTTATCCGTCTTTATGTGGATGGTGTAGAGATCACACAGGGATGGATGGGTAGCGGATTGATGCTCTATGGTGATGTGAATATAGATTTTGTAGATCATATAGAGTTCTATTATGCTATCCCTTCCTTTGAGACTTCAGTTGAAGCTTCATATTTAACAGTATTCCTTTATTCTAAAGATTCAAAGCGAGATTCTGGAGGGAAATTGAGTCTTATAGGGGGAAGTAGAGGATATAATTCTCAAACGCTTAGTTATGGAAAACAGACAGATAAACTATCATATATGGTTAATTTTTCTCATACCGATGCTAAAAGAGAGACCATAGATAATGGAACCTCTACTCCTTTAAGTAGGGATTTTGAACGTACACAACTTTTTTCCTATGTAAAAACAAAAGATCAAATTTTTCATTTACAGGTAATGGAAAAAAATACAGATAGTCTTGCGGGTATGAGTTGGGATGCTACACCTTTAGAGAGTCAGATAGACTATCTTAATCTACATATGGATTATGGGATCGATTTGAATGAGTATTGGCATGCGCAGCTCGCTTATGATTGGCTTAAGACTAATATGAGGCAGGCAGATGAACTTCTTGACCCATACCCATCTTTGACTTGGCCGGATGCTTTAGGTTCAAACATTTTTAATGGGAAGTATAAAAATAGTACTTATACGGCTGAACTGACATATAAGGAAACAATAGAAGATCATCGTATCACTGCTGGATTGAAGGGACGATATAAGAAACTTGATTCTTTTGAAAGAAATGGAGAAGATGCTTTAGACTCTCCTTTTACTGCTGAGACAATTGGGTCTATTTTCTTTCAAGATCAATATGCATTTAGTGAACAAGAACTCTTAACGTTAGGGATAGCCTATAATTATATGTCACGTAATGGTGGAGTAGAAAATGATCCACTGCTGCAGTTACGTTTAGGATATATTTATAGTAGTACTCATTGGAGTTATAAAACCTATCTTTATCGCACACAGTTCTCTTTAGATGCACTTAGCCGTTATCTGAATTCTACATATTATCAAGATGTACCAAAACAGACCACAATGGGTATGACTCATGAGTTTAACTATAAGACTAAAGAACATGATTTGAGTTTAATGTTATCTATGTTTAGAGATGAAGATGGCCTTACTGTAAATAGCCCAAGAAATAGTCCAAGTGCTATTTTAGAAAATACAAAATATTTCACTACGGTTTTCAGGTATGACTATGCGTTTGATTTGAACAATAAGTTGTATTCTCAGCTTTATTATGCACACTACAAAGATATTTTTGGTTTAGATAAACTTGAAGATCTTAGTGGATATTTGAGTTTAGCTAATAATTATAATAATATTGACTTTTATAATGGTGTTATTTGGCACAGTAATAGTCTTGATTGGAAAAATTATTTTGATCTGACAAGTTCTATTACATGGAATATTAATGAAGAAACTACTTTAACATTAAAAGGTCAAAACCTTTTAAAAAGAGCTAAAGAAACAAATTTGTTTAGACTTGATATTACGACAGGAAATATGTTATCTCCTTTGAGTATTTCTCCTATAGATCAGCGTATTACA
>Ga0210119_1000058_pt1 | contig 24709 bp, 22 predicted proteins | sample China_Bullhead_C_2_FD_184859 | JGI IMG/M metagenome (GOLD analysis project Ga0210119, IMG submission 184859) | Wetland microbial communities from San Francisco Bay, California, USA, that impact long-term carbon sequestration -... | ecosystem: Environmental > Aquatic > Marine > Wetlands ... | reverse complement strand
TCCAGGTTGTAACAGGCCATGAAGTACATCTTGAGCTTTTCATCAGTTATGGGTGGAGGGGTTTGGTTTTCTTTACTGGACTGATTTATCTTCATCCACAGACTATTCATCTCGTTGTAGAGCTCTAGCCCCTGGTTCTCCAGCCACTCCTTATCCGTCCACTCTTTTTCCTCGTGGAATCCAAGACAGTGTGGCTCTTTTATCAAAAAGTGTTGTTCCTTGACTGTGCCGCCAATGTATTTAGCAGCTCGGGCCACAGGGTAAAGACGGCAGGCGCCCGGCCGATCCTCGTAGACAGTACAGCCTTCCGACTGTAAAAAAGGACAGGTTCGCTTCGAGTCATTTTTCATCTTGAGCATCAGTACCGGCAACCCACAATTATGCCTAACCTCGTCAGTGGTGTGGAGTTCCAAGAGTTCCCCCGAGGAGACCTCCAACCTGTTCTTTAACCGCAAGACATCGTATGGGGTAAGGGCGAGATCGAGATCGGAACAGCATTTCGTGAAGCAGGGAACACCGGGGTGGCAAGCGAAGGAGAATTTACCGTCCACCATGGGCTCCATGCGGCTCTTGTCCAGGTCTTTCTTATCTAGAATGTTGTCTGTCATCTATCTTCCTCAGCAATTGTTGTCGGGTGAACTCCGCCGGAGGCGGAAACCACCCGACCTACGTTCTAAACTTTTTAGGCATTTTAGCTCATTTATTTTCCTACTTCCCGCTCAGCCACAGTCTGCAGCCAGGTGAAGGCGAAATCTAACAGAGCAAGATCGTCGGTTTTCAAGGCATCCTGATCAACTGAAGGCTGGTCTAGCATTTCGTAAAGTTTTTCCTTGAAAACCTGTTCTCTGAAGCGGTCGAGATCGTAGCAAGCAAGATAGAAAATGTCGACACCCCCAGGATATTCTTTTCTCCAACTGGCAAGCTTTTCGTCTTCAGTGACTTCTGCAAACCTCCGATTCCACTCGTTATATGGTTGAAGACCCTGATCCTCAAACCAGTCTCGCAGTTGCCAGGTTCGATCATCTTTGAGGCCCAGACAACGAGAGGATTCAACCATGGGGATAAAACCTTCACCATCAACACTGTAATCCAGCGGATACATCCGGCATGGCCAGGGCCGGTGCTGGTAAATCTTACATCCCTGGTCATCCACAAAGTAACAGCGGTTACCGCTCTCCTCATTCATCCTCAATTGGACAGCAGGGAAAGAAGTTTCCGGGGCGAAAAGTCTCTTGGTATATGTTTCGAGGAACTCCGTACTGGAAATGGAGAGATGATTCTTCATCCGGAGGATGTCGAAAGGAGTGAGAAGAATGTTCACGTCCTGGCAGCACTGGCTAAAACAGTCAATTCCGGGATGACAACTAAAATGAAAAGTATCCTCAAGGCCAAGAACCTTGGTGGTTTTGTTCATCTGCCATTCTCTTTTCGTCTGGGTGGAGTTAAGATCAGAGTAAATCATATGAGTTTCATTTTGGGGGGCTCTTTCTCTTGCCGAGCATCGCTTTAAAGCCGCTAAACTTGGGGCTTGTGCGTATGTACTTCTCCACAATATTTAACGTGGTCTGATCTTCGCAGAGAATATCGGTACATCGGCAGCGTTTATTACAGTTATCGCAAAAATAACTCTCGTCAAGTGGGTTGCCGCATGCACATCTGGGTTCCATGGCCAGTTGGCCATCCTCTAGGTAAGCGTAGTAAGCGCCGAGTTCTTCAGGGCCGTTATCCTTGGTAGCATCACTCATTTTTTCCTCTCCCTCAAGTGTGATTTCTCAATCCACCGGTAGTATCAAAGCGGGTGCTCCGTCTTTAAATGGAAAATATTAGTTTGAGATAAAAATAACAAAGAATTATAACCTGGCTTTTACAAAAGGACCAGTGGTTTGTGAAGGGGCATGGGGCATAGGGCATGGGGCAAGAGGAAAGCGACGCGGGGACGCGGTGACACGGAGTATTAAGCTGGCAGGAGGCAGTGAGCAGCAGGCAGAGGGCAGAGGGAGATTATTGCGAATTTCGGATTTCGAATTGCGAATTTACAAATTGCCTACTGGATTCATGACTTTGTCTCTTGCTCATTAGGTCAGATGCGTTTATTTGTCCGGATAGTCTCATAGGCCGCATTGATCAGGGTCATCCTCTCGGCATGTCGCCGTTGACTAACCTGGTCCAGGTGGGCAAAGTGGTCTGGATGATATTTTTTTGCAAGTCGTCGATAAGCGGTCCTGATTTCCTCTTCAGAGACTTCGGGGTACAGTTCCAACAGGGCATAGCAACAGGCCGGGTCTAGTTGGGGTGACGTGCCTCTATATCGGGACTTAATAGCCTGCCATTGAGCTGGAGTAAAATTCAAGGCCTCGGCAATTCGCTGCAAAAGCCTGAGCTGACGTTCTTGCAGTGGCCCCTCAATGAGCAAGCAGAGTGTGGCGAGGATTTCAAGCAAACGGTTGCGCATATTTACATCTGAGTGGTTTTTGAAGGTCCTTGCCATGGCATGAATGTCCAGGTCAACTTCGAGGAGCCGCTGGAGAAGCTCTCCTGCCATATGCTCGTCTTCGGCGTCGAATTGAAAGAGTCTGGAGATGAAACGTACTGTTTCGCTACTATCTTCAGAGGAGGGAGCGGTGTTACCCTTCAAAAAAAGGGTTGTGAAGCCAAGGAGGTTAGCTATGAGTAGATGACCTTCTTGGGCATGGAGTTTGGGCGCCAGCTTATGGCCTGCCATATAGCCGAGCACGGCACCAATGGGGCCTCCGACGAAATACCCCAAGCCTGCACCCACCGCCTTCGACCAGCCTTTCATCTCGTCTCCGAATCGTAACAACCGTTCAGTGAAATTTCCTTGACACTATGTCACGTCGATGTTAGCTTGCGCAAGATAATTTGAACCCTTTGAAATCAAAGGAGATTTTAACAGGATGCAACCTCTGGTTCAAGCAAGGAACTCATGAGGACAATAGCAGTACTCATAACGGCTGCATGCTCGGAACTCTTATGGAGGATCCGTGTCTTAATGTAAGAGGGGGAGGACACTATCCTATGAAAACCATGATATTTGCGCTCGTATCAGCAGCTTGGGCCGCTCCTGCCGGCGGCATTCCCCGCAGTGGTATCATCGACATGATGCTGGGTGCCGGCGCGGTAGTGAAGCTCGTGCTGCTTATACTGCTTTTTCTTTCAATCGCCTGCTGGGCGATTATTTTTCTGAAACATAGAGTCTTAAAAAGAGCAAGCAACGAAAGCTCTCGCTTTCTCAATCTATTTTGGAACAGCAAGAATCTTGCGACTGTTTATCGAGAATCCAAGAAAATGGAGGATAGTCACTTGGCTGAGATTTTCCGAGTAGGTTATATGGAACTCGGTAGACTGACCAAAGCCAGCGATGGTGAGAAGGCGGAAAATCCCAATGATTCGGAAGTGAAAATGATGTGGATCGACAATATGGAGCGGGCTTTACGCAGCGCTGTCAATGGTGAGGTACAGCGGCTGGAGAAAGCCCTGACCCTATTGGCCACCACGGGTAATTCCGCGCCATTTATTGGGCTCTTCGGCACAGTGTGGGGTATAATGGTTGCTTTTCAGGGCATCGGTCTCAAGGGATCTGCAACTTTGGCTGTTGTGGCTCCTGGTATCTCCGAAGCGCTCATAGCGACAGCTGCTGGTCTGGCTGCGGCCATTCCTGCTGTAATTGCTTATAATCATTTCACCAATAAGGTGCGAAATCTAGAGACAGAAATGGTCAACTTCGCCAATGATTTTTTGAACATTGTGAAAAGAGATTTGGTGAGACGCTCCAGTCAGACTTCGTCCAGCGGGCAGGTGACAGCAGGCAGCGGGCAGAGTGAGGATTAAGCAACGCACATGGACTAAAGGGTCATTTGGCTTCGCCGTCATTTCTTCGCGCTCGCTTCGCTCCGCTCAGTCCCGCAAGCGGGTCCCTAGTTTGGGCTGGCGCCCGTCATTAAGCCTTACGGCTGTCATTAGGTTGTTTCAACAAGTGACCATAAATGACGCCGCAGGCATACTGACAGCGCAGCGTAGTGACGGCCACTTTCAGTGGCCAAATGACTAAAAGGATTGTGCTGGGTGCAAGCGATTAAGAAAACTTCCGAGGAGGTTTCTCCATGGAACTGAATCGTGGAAGCCGCAAGCTAATGTCTGAGATTAACGTTACCCCCTTTGTTGACGTCATGCTGGTGCTTCTCATTATTTTCATGGTGACGGCGCCAATGATGATGCAAGGTGTGGATGTTAATTTGCCACGGACTACCACGCAGCCGATTGCCTCCGAAGAAGAGCGACTGGTGATCTCCTTAACGGCAAAACGTGACATATATATGAACGAGTACAAGATCTCCCTGGATTCACTGCAGAGGAAACTGCAAACCATTTTCCAGAACCGGCCGGATAAAGCTGTGTTTCTCCGGGCGGACCAGAAATTGCCCTACGGATTCGTTATGGAAGTGATGGCTGCTATTCGTCAGAGTGGGGTCAAAAGAATGGGAATGGTTACTGAACCATTACAAGAGATACCATGATTGACGGCACAGTAAAAAGTCCAGCTGTCCGCAGCAGGCGGATTTACTGTGCCGTTTCTGAGTCTTGATTTTTTGCGAGTCCATCATGTTAGCGGATGCTGTTTATCGCACCAGACTAAGGACACATGCAGATAGGAAACTGATGTCTCTGATGCTGACATGTTCTCTTATTTTGCATGGTGTCGTGGTGATAGTCGGAACAGCCAAGTGGGGACTAAATATCGGGAAACCGCGTTTGGCTCCTGTCTACTCCGTGGAGTTGGTAACCTTGCCTACTTCTCGTACAAAAAAATATCCTGCGGTCAGTACTGGGCGGAGGACAAGGACGGTGGCGCGACAGCAAGCAATCGCAATCCCGCGCTTTCGGACGAAAGAGCAAGCTTTAGCCCTGAAGAAAAAAAATCGATCCTCAGCACCGAACGACGAGGCAGAGGAGGTTAAGTTTGCTAAAGAAGTCTTAACTAAAATTGAGCGACGTCCACCTCCACAACCAACGGTATCAAAAAAGCCGGCAGATGTGCCAAGTCAATCTGCTCCAGGCAAGCAGAAGGTATCGCTGGTAAACATAGGCGGTATGAAGGGTGGTGAACTCAGCCAGGCTTTGATGCTCTACCGGGCGCTGGTCAATGAGAGAATAGAAAGCAATTGGGTGCTTCCTGAGCGGTCCAGTCAAGAAAAAGAAGACCTCGAGGCAGTAGTGGTGGTTCGAGCTCGTAGGGACGGCACCGTATTTGATATTAATTTTGAAAAGAAGTCAGGGAATTCTTACTTTGACGACTCGGTGCTCAAGGCTATCCTTAAATCAAAACCTTTTCCTCCGTTTCCTGACATCTACAGCCCTCAAGAGGAAGAGATCGTCATTCGCTTCGCACCTGAAAACGTGAGATCCTAGTACTATGAGCTGCTGCTACTCCCGGAACCTCCGTGCGTATTTCCTTTATCTGTCGGTCTTTCTCCTGATTATCTTCCAGGCGACACCTGCTGTAAGCAGGATTTACATTGATATTAACTCCCCCTTGCAAAAGAAAATCCCTATTGCCATTCCAAGTTTTCTTAACGAGGGTGGCGATGGCGCCAACCAGTCAATGGGGAAAAATCTGGCAGAAATATTGAACAATGCCTTGTCTTTCAGCGGTCTGTTCCAAGGATTGGATCCAGCGGTATTCCTTCAGGACCCTGAGAAAATGGGGGTCAAGAAGGAGGAGATAAAATTTTCCGAGTGGAGATTTCTCGGTGCCGATCTATTGGTGCGAGGCAGTTACCAGATTCAGGGTGAGCAGTTGGGGTTGGTGATTCGTCTTTTTGATGTGATTCAGCAGAAATTATTGTTGAAGAAGACCTACACCAATGATCTGAGTGCTGCAAGGCAAACTATTCTCACATTTGCAGACGAGATGATGTTGCACTTAACTGGAGAACTCGGGATTTTTCATACCCAAATTGCTTTTGTGGGAAATGCTACCGGCAAGAAGGAAATCTATCTCGCTGACTTTGATGGCTCCAACATTCGCCAAATGACTCGCGACCACGATATAAACCTCTCACCGGTCTGGTCACCGGACGGAAAGAAAATTTCCTATGTTGGTTATAAGCGAGGGAATCCGGATCTTTACACTATGGATCTCATCACGAAAGTTGGGGAGCCCATCAGTATGCGCCCAGGGCTGAATATAGCGCCTACTTACTACCCCAAAGGTGGCAAATTGGCCGCCACCTTGAGTTTCACTGGCAACCCCGAAATCTACCTATTGGATGCCAGGGGTGAGATACTGCAGCAACTGACTATTAGCTGGTCTATAGATGTTTCTCCTTCTTGGTCGCCCGATGGCCAGAAGCTGGCCTATGTCTCCAACCGAGCGGGCAAACCGCAGATTTACGTCTTGGATCTTTCCACTAAGCGCAGCACGCGCTTGACCTTTGAGGGCGATTATAATACCTCACCTGCCTGGTCTCCCCGTGGTGATCGGATACTCTATGCTGGCTTACATGATGGTAGGTTTGATATTTTTATGATAAACCCAGATGGGAGTGAATTGCGCCAGCTCACAGGGGGTGAAGGGAACAATGAAAATCCGTGTTGGTCTCCGGATGGAAGGTTGATTCTTTTTCAGTCAGACCGCCGCGGCACCCCAACCCTCTGGGTTATGCAGGCCAATGGCATGGACCAAAGGAGACTCCGTCTTAACCTCGGAGACTCCCAAACGGAGCCCGACTGGTCTCCACGATTGACGAGAGCAACTCCTTAGTAGTATAAAGGGACCCAGCAAAAACGGCTGGTCCACAAATTGTGTGATGTTTTGCTCCAGCCGCTAGGTTGGTTGCATTTGGTTGGGTTTTTGCATAGGGCATGAAGGAATCGTTGACAAGGAGAGGAGGTTAATGAGGCATGCGTAAGAGCAGAGCTTGGATTTTCGGTGCAATTATGTTGGCTATGCTGCTGGCGCTGGGAGTTTCATGCGCCAAAAAACAGGTGACAATGGAAACCCAGGAAATGGCTGCGGACGAATCTCAGCAGTCCGCTGAAGACGAGGCAGCTCGTCGGGAAGCTGAAGAGGCGCGTCTGCAAGAGCAGAGGGCACGAGAGGCACGCCAAAGACAAGAGGCGTCCAGTATGTCTGAAGCAGCCAGAAAAGCAGCCTTCGAGGATGAAGAAATTCACTTTGACTTCGACAAATATGTTCTCACTCCCCAGGCCATGATGGTTCTGGACGACAAGGCGGCATATTTGCGCGAACATCCTGAAGTGCGCGTTCTCGTTGAGGGTCACTGCGACGACCGCGGTAGCAACGAGTATAACTTGGCTTTAGGTGACCGCCGCGCCAATAGTGCAAAGAATTACTTGGTCAAATCAGGGGTGGCTGAGAGTCAAGTTACCACCATTTCCTATGGTGAAGAGCAGCCTCTCTGCATGCAGCAAAACGAGTCTTGCTGGTACAGGAACAGAAGGGGTCATTTCAGCGCTAGATAGATATCTGCGCCTGGGCAGGCCGCCTGACCGTACCAGGTTGAATCAGTACCGACACAGCAGGTATCGGTCCTGCCTATCTGCTGATGGGCCAGGACCGACTCCTGTTTTACAACCGGTCTCGTTTTGGGAGCACTATTTCATACGCAGGTGTGCGCAGTAATGCACCCTGGGACGGATCTCTTCGCCCGCCTAGCCTGCATTATTCACGAATCTTCAGGATTCGTGAATAAGCACCCGCAACAAATTGAAAATTTTGGTTGCGGGTTTCGACAGGGTGCTTTCGCACCCGCTCAAGGCTAGCCCTGAGCGGAGGCCTGAAAAGGCCGCAGTCGAAGCCCAAAGGGCGGCTTGTTCGTGGAGCCAGCAGGGTTCATGAATAAGCCGGGCCAGCTATGGTTTTAACTCACATTAGAAAGAAGGCTTTCCAGATATTCACTCCAAACTATCTGCCGTCTCTTTTTCATACGCATCATTCTGGCGCTCCCCTGGATAACCCAAGCCTCGCTGTTATTTTTCCACCGCAGTGGAGGCAGCTTTTAGGGAAAGTGTTGTTTTTATAACTGGTTGGGAGTACAGGGGTGAGCAGTGATGGGGAGTAGTCGAGATGAATAGAATTGGCTCCACCGACATAAGAATGGGTTATTTTAGACCTGTTGTGCTGGGATTGCTGTTCTTTTGTTTTGGGCTCGGTGGTTGCGCTACCCAGCAAGATGTATCCGTGCTGCAGCGGCAAATCTGGGATGCGCGTCGAGAGCTGGATAAGACCAAAGCCCAGTTTGCTAAGTTAGAAAAAGCCATGGACGAGAAACTGGAGGCCGAAGGTCAGCCACTTCGTCGCAATCAGGCAGCAGTGGGAGCGCAATTGGACCGAATAGAGCTCGAGTTTGGACGGTTGAACGGCCAACTGGAGGAAGCTGCGGCCATGAACGAGCGCAACGGGGTGCGAATCAGTGAGGTCCAGCAAAGGCAGATGGAATCGATGTTGGAGATTCGTAAAACCGTGGAAGATCTGCAGCGAGGACAGAACCTGATGGCCAGCTACCTTGGACTTCAAGAACTGGTAGTCACCCCGACAACGGGATCACAGAAGGAGAAGAAAGCAGACCAAGCTAAATCCGGTGCGGTAGAGGTGAAAACCGCCAGCAAACCACCCTCCTCAGATGCAGAGGGGCTTTATGACAAGGCTTTCCAACTGTTTCGGGGTGGGAAATTCGAGGCAGCACGGGCCGAATTCAGCAGCTATCTTGCACGTTATCCAAAAACTGACTTGGCCGACAATGCTCAGTTCTGGCTGGGTGAATGCCATTATTCGGAGAAGAGTTATCGGGAAGCTATAGCCGCCTATGAAAAGACCATCAAGGACTACCCCAAGAGCGACAAGGTGAGTAGCGCTCTGCTCAAACAGGGCATGGCCTTCCTAGAGTTGGGAGACAAGACTGCAGGAAAGATACTCTTGAAAAAGGTGGTTAAAGGTTATCCGCAAAGCAACCAGGCCAAGATTGCCCGCAGCAAGCTGGCCAGGATCAAGTAGCATAAAGGGTGTAGCGCGTAGGTTGCATGGCCACTAGGTCATCTCGCTTTACTGTCATGCATGGTCATCTGTTGTGGAGATTCGATGACTGCGAAGCCAGATGACTTGATGCTTGTGATTGGCGCTCATCCTTTCATAGCGCCCAGAAGGAGAAATGCCAATGCACACAGAAAGGGTAATTCCATTTTGGAGACTACTGATTGTTCTGACTCTGATCACCCTGGCGTCACCGGCATACGTAGGTGAAAGTCAGTCTGCTGAGCAGAAGGTCGCGGTGGTCAACGGCACGGTTATAAACCAGCCCGAGTTCGATAATGAGATGAACCGAGTTCTTGAACGCTTGCAGAGGACGGGCCGGTTTCCCAATGATTTAGAGCGCAGCCAAATTAAAAAGCAAGTGCTCGAGAACCTTATCGCTCGAGAGCTGCTCTATCAAGAGAGCCAGACAAAGGGTATCAAGGTCGATCAAAAAGAGATTGAGGCGCAAGTAACCGCACTAAAAGGGCGATTTCCCAGTGAAGTCGAGTTCAAGAATGCCTTGAGCACGATGAATCTAACTGAGGCAGATTTGAGATTTCAGTTTGAGCGGGATTTGGCCATTAGAAAACTCCTTGACGATCAAATTGGAGACAAAGTTGCTGTTTCGGAAAAAGAAAGCAAGGCCTACTACGATAACAACCTGGAATCTTTTAAGAAACCTGAGCAGGTGCGAGCCAGTCACATTTTGATCAAAGTTGATCCAGGAGCAGAGGAAGCGAAGAAAGCTGAAGCGCGGACAAAAATCGAGTCGGTCCAGGCAAAACTTAAGAAAGGTGAGGATTTCGGCGCTCTGGCCAAAGAGTATTCCGAGGGCCCCAGCGGTCCCAAGGGTGGTGATCTGGGCTTCTTTGGTCGGGGTCAAATGGTGAAGCCTTTTGAAGAGGCGGCTTTTTCTATGAAACCTGGCCAGGTGAGTGGGATGGTCGAGACCAGATTTGGATATCATCTCATCATGGTTGCCGAAAGAACACCTGAGAGTACACTCTCTTATGAAGAGGTCAAAGACAGGTTGGAACAGTACTTGAAACAGCAGAAAGTCCAGGAAGCGATAGCTGCATACGTCGAGACCCTCCAGGGCAAAGCGAAGATAGAGAGGTTTGTGAAAGAAGGGTGATCTTATTTTAGTGCTTGTTACGGGCAGCATCTCCGGGTGAGAGAGGCTGCCCTTTTTGTATGTGCAGGGTGCGTCGAGGGTATTAGGGAAATGGTGGCCGATCATGTCTGATCTTTTAAACAAAGCCCTACGCTACCGCTGGCTCGTCTTCTGGGTTCTCGCCTTTAGCTACATCTTGGTCTATTTTCATCGCCTTTGTCCGGCCGTAGTAGCCGTGGACATGATGCGTGATCTCCAAGCTGGCGGCACCTTGCTGGGGTTGCTGAGTTCGGCCTATTTCTATCCGTATGCTCTCATGCAGTTGCCGGCTGGTCTCCTTTCAGATTCTTGGGGCCCGCGACGATCAATTACCCTGTTCTTCAGTGTGGCCACCATCGGTTCCATTGTGTTGGGCTTAGCACCCTCGGCTTTCTGGGCCATCGTCGGACGTACTCTGGTGGGGCTGGGTGTGGCCATGCTCTTTGTACCTACCATGAAAGTACTGGCGGAGTGGTTCCGTGTCAGGGAGTTTGCCACTATGACCGCCATTCTCATGGTCATGGGGGGTCTCGGCTCTCTCACCGCTGCCACGCCCCTGGCCCTTCTCAGCAACTGGATTGGCTGGCGTTTTTCTTTTGTAGCCGTGGGAGTCTTTACCATGGTGATGGCTATCCTGGTATGGCTCTTTGTGCGTGATCGACCTGCTGATCTTGGCTGGCCCTCACCAGCAGAATCTGTAGGGTCAAGTCCGCCTTCAATCGGACTTCTGGAGGGAATGCGACGGGTGCTCACCTACCCTCGATTCTGGCCTGTGGCGATTTGGTTCTTTTTCGATTGCGCTGTCTTTTTTTCTTTCGGCGGGCTCTGGGGAGGCCCCTACCTCATGCAAGTCTATGGACTCACAAAAGCCCAGGCAGGTCACATCCTCTCCATGCTGGCAATAGGTATGATCGTGGGAAGTCCCCTGCTCAGCTTCTTGTCCAACCGAATCTTTCAGGGGCGAAAACCGGTGATGGTGCTCTCCAGCTTTATCGTAGTATGCCTTACAGCTCTCCTGGCCTTTTACACCGATGGCCTTCCCATTGCCGTCCTCTATCTGATCTGCCTGGGTCTCGGCATGTTTTCCAGCGCCATTGTGGTGATAGGTTTTACCACCACCAAAGAACTCTTTCCGGTGCAGATAGCTGGAACATCTACCGGGTTGGTAAATCTATTCCCTTTTGCGGGGGGGGCGCTTTTCCAACCGTTGCTCGGGTATGTGCTGGAGCGTGCCGGTAGAGTTGGCACGGCTTTTGCTCTTTCTGGATACAAACAGGCTTTCCTGATTCTTTTCGTGTGCGGGGTTATTTCCTTCCTTGCCTGCCTGTTTCTGAAAGAAACCTTGGTCAGGGAATAGATGACAGTTATGCGCCTCCTTTTTGTGAAGAGTGTCTTCTTGGTATTGACAGAGCGGTGATGCAGGTCTATCTTTGTTAGCATGGTCAAAGTTACGTTTGGCTGGCGCAAGTAACTTCGGAGAAGCGGGGAAGACCCTGGCTCAGATCTCTGAATCAAACAAGCGAACGAGGGAACATGAGATTTCTTTTGTACAACATCCGTTACGGTACAGGGATTGGGAGACGTTTTCACCTTCCGGTGCCATATAGCGGTTATCTAAAGCGCACCAATGGAAATCTGCGGCAAATCGTTGATTTCATACGATTGGCCAATCCTGACATTATAGGTTTGCTGGAGGTGGACAGCGGCTCCTACCGTACGGAGAATATCAACCAGGCTGAAGCCATCGCCAGGGAACTGAGCCATTATCACGTCTATCAGTCAAAATATCCCAGCGATTCTGTGGTACAGAAGGTCCCGTTAGTCAACAAGCAGGGCAACGCCTTTTTGACGAACCAAGAGATCAAATCTCATTCATTTCATTACTTCAGTGAAGGGGTAAAGCGTCTGGTGATTGAGTTGGAGTTGGAGAAATTCAACGTCTTCCTGGTACACCTGTCGCTCAAGTTCCGCCATCGCCAGTACCAGCTGCAAGAACTTCATGACCTGGTCACCAATGTGGAAAAGCCGGTCATTGTTGCCGGCGATTTCAATGTGTTGTGGGGTGATCGGGAATTACAGTTGTTTCTTGCCGCCACAGGTTTACAGAGTGCCAACGGCAAGGGAAAGCCGTCTCACCCCAGCCGGGCACCGAGAAGACAACTCGATTATATTTTTCACAGCCCTGAAATAAAGACCACCAATTTTCAGATACCACAGGTCAAATTCTCTGACCATGTGCCCCTGGTCTGCGATATTGATTGAGTGGAACCCGCCAGGAAGAGCACGAAGAAATCCCAAACTCCAAGCACCAAATTACAAACAAATCTCAAATTCCAATATCAAATGACCAAAACAAGTTTGGAATTTGGAATTTTGGTCATTGTTATTTGTTTGGTATTTGGTATTTGTGATTTGAAATTTTTAGTCACTACAGCATACTGCCGCATGAGAAAGAGACCATTGAAACCTCCTTTGGGGGTGGCCCAAAGCCGGATCCTCAGGGTTCATATTCTCTACTCGACAAAGGTTTCCACCTCAATCTTGTGGCCATCGGTGCGAATGGTGACGGCCCCGTGATGGTCGGTGCGGTAGGTTCTTGTTCCCAGGGCGCGGTAGCGTTCCAAGACTTGCCTGGCGGGCAAATGGAATGGGTTGTCAAAGCCGACGGAGAACACCGCGATTCGGGGCTGTAGCCAATGTAAGAACCGAAGTGAACTGGAAGTGCGGCTGCCATGATGAGGTACCAACATGACATCAACAGGTTCATGAAGGGGTTGATTGGCCAGCCGGTACTCGACCTCTTTTTCTATGTCTCCGGGGAAGAGAAAAGAGACTTCCTTGTAGCTCAGGCGCACAACAAGGGAAAGGTTGTTGAGCTCTCTGTTCGTTGGAATTTTGTGACCTGGATGGAAATCAGGTGGGGGATGGAGAATCTGCACGACCACTCCCTTGATGTTTTGGCGTGTAGGAAGTTCCTGGGGGCCAAGACAGACTACTTTTTTTTGAGCCAGCCGATTAATAAGGTCGGCAAAGTCCGGATCGTATTTGGACACATGAGGGGTCCAAAATTGTTTAATGGGGAAATGCCTTGCCACAAAAGACAGCCCCTTGAAATGGTCGGGGTGGGCATGGCTCAACACCACAGCATCCAATCGACGAATACCACGGTGCCACAGATAGGGCGCCACCACATGCTGACCCACATCAAACGAACCGCCATAGAAGCCACCGCCATCGATGAGCATTGCTCCCCTGTCAGGTAATTCCACTACAGCCGAGTTGCCCTGCCCCACGTCCAAATAGGTTACCCGGAGATGGGATTGTGGAGAGAGAATGTGGGAAGGAATCAGCCATGAACCGACCAGTGCCAAACAGCCAGCCGTAATGAGGCTGGTTCGCAGCCAACGAGAGGTCCTTGTGAATGGAACGAGGAGCAAAATATAAGCAAGTCCTACCTGCCAGACTCTGGGAGTCCCTGGCCAGAATGTGGCCCAGGACAGGCCGCCGAGTTTGGCTGCGAGGAGGACCACCAATTTGAGACCAAGGGTGCCAAGAGTCAAGAGGAAGCCAGCCAGCAAGGTGGAAACTGGCAGTAAACAAAGAGCCAACAGTCCGGCCGGCAAAACAACAAACCCCACAAGCGGAACCGCTAGCAGGTTGGTGATCATGCCTAAAGGAGTCAAACGGTGAAAATGATAAAGGACCACCGGGGCGGTAAAGAGAGATAAGATCAAGGAGGCACAAATAAACTGATACAGACGATATCCCAGTCGGCGCAATCTTTGGTCTTGACCATCCTGGGGCTGGAGTATACGCACCACTGGCAGAATAGGGAGTATCCAAACCAGGGCAACTACACCGATAAAAGAGAGCTGAAAAGATGCAGAAAAAAGAGCCTCAGGGTGAAAGCTCAGGATGAGAAAGGCTGCAAGCAGAAGGGAATTGAGAAGATCCTTTTCCCGCTGGATTACCAAGGCCAAGGTGAAAAATGCAAGCATCAGGGTGGCACGTAGCGCAGGCAAACCCATTCCAGTGAGCAAGCCGTAAGTAAGCGCAATGGGAAATGCAGCGAGAGCGGCTACCGGACGTGCTCCCCACCTGCCAGTCACAGCGGCAATACGCACCAGGACAAAATGAAATATCAGGAAGGCAAAACCCGCCACTAGACCAAGATGAAGACCAGAAATGGCCAGCAAATGTCCTATGCCTGCGTTGTAGAGTAGTTCTCGGAGGTCACCACTCAGTCTATAACGTTCACCGAGTAAAAGAGCTTGATGGAGGCCAGCAAGATCCGGGGGTAGCCAGGCTTCCAGAAAAACGCGGCTTCTGGTGCGGATGATATCTAGAAAATAGCTCAGCCCTATGTCTGGTTTGCCCAGGCGAACCAGTTCAGCATCTTGCCGCACATAACCTCTGACCCAAATGTGTTGGTCCGCAAGGTGTTGTCTGTAGTTGAATCCACCAGGATTACTTAGGTTTCGTATTGGCTTAATCCGTACTCGACCAATAAGACGTTGGCCCACTGACCATTGTTTTTCACAATTGCGGACGGTAAGAAGCAGGTTGCCCGAGACCGGGTGCCAGCTCTCACCCTCTTTAAAAGCTTCAAGCCGCAGGCGCATTCTGGTGCTACTGGGGCGATGTTCAAGAGAATGGGTGATGATGCCCATCAGAAACGCACTTTTTTTCTGTAGAAGCTGCTGAATTCCAGCAGGAGGCTGCGCAGGATCGGGAATTGTTGTAGAAGCGAGAGCTCCCATGACCACAAATATGGCCAGAGGCAGTAGGCGCAATCTCAGCCCCCGCACAGTTAGGAAGCAAAGCAGAGCGCAGAGGAATATGGCCAAAACCACGAGAATAAAAGGTTCTACAGGGAGGTGACGTCCCGCAAATATGCCGCAACACAAGCTAATGAGCAGATAGAAAAGAGGACGGTGTACAGTTGACATGAAATGTGCGCCATTTCAAGATAAGGTGTTGATGCCCTTTGGTGGCCACTAGATGTGGCCGTCACTACGCTACGCGGTCATTTGGCTAAAGCCGTCAATACGCTACGCTGTCATTTATGGTCATTTATTGTTAAGATATAATGACCTAATGACGGCCGTAAGGCCTCATGACGGGCGTAGCCCAAGTGACAGCGAAGCGCGCAGCGCGGAGTGTAATGACCTGTGGGTGCCCAGTGCTTACTGCTTAGTGCCTAGTTATTTCGCTGCTTACTCCCTGATACGCTTAATGCTTGCGCCTACCCCACTCAGCTTCTCTTCCAGCCGTTCGTAGCCCCGGTCGAGGTGGTAAACCCGGGATACCTCGGTAACGCCTTCGGCGGCCAACCCGGCCAGGACCAGCGAGGCACTGGCCCTTAGATCCGTGGCCATCACCGGGGCGCCCTGCAGTTTTGACCGGCCACGCACAACTGCCGTATTGCCTTCAATGCTGATATCGGCACCCATACGCTTCAACTCGCTCACATGCATGAAGCGGTTTTCGAATATTTTTTCGATGATTATGCTCTGGCCATCTGCCAGGCACATCATTGCCATAATCTGAGCTTGCATATCAGTGGGAAAACCAGGATAGGGGTTGGTCTTGACGTCTATATTATGGATTGTTTCACCAGCAGAACAGGTAATGTAGTCATCGCCGATTTCGAAGCGCATGCCAGCCTGTTCCAGCTTATGAATAACCGCTTCCACATGTTCCGGGATGCAAGGCCGGACAGTGATGCTTCCCCGGGTGATGCCCGCGGCAGTGAGATATGTTGCAACCTCAATACGATCGGGCATGATGGTGTGGTCCAGAGGTTGTAATTCCGACACTCCTTCAATGGTGATCACTGAGGTGCCGGCACCTTGAATGGAACCGCCCATGTTGGTGAGACAGCTGGCCAGTTCTACTACCTCCGGTTCCCGGGCGGCATTCTCTAGGACCGTCTGACCTTCAGCAAGCACGGCAGTCATCATGATATTCGCAGTGCCAGTAACCGTAGGAATGTCAAAATAAATGTGATTGCCAACCAACTTCTGGGCAGAGGCCTCCACATAGCCATGCTTCAATTCGATGTTGACACCCAATCGTTCCAGCCCACTCAAATGGAGATTAATAGGCCGGGCGCCAATGGCGCAGCCTCCGGGCAGGGAGACTCTGGCCCTCTTGAAGCGGGCCACCAGTGGACCTAATACCAGGACCGAAGCTCGCATGGTTTTGACGAGATCGTAGGGTACCTCATAATCGTCCACAGTTTCGGTGTGAATACTGAGGGGATCGCCTTCTTCAAAGGTGGCGCCGAGGTGGTAAAGAAGGGTCTTGGTGGTACGAATGTCCCTCAGGTGGGGAATATTTCGAAGCCGATGAACACCGCCGACAAGAAGAGTTGCGGCAAGCAGTGGAAGTGCCGCATTCTTGGCGCCACTCGCCTCCACAGTACCATGCAGAGGGCGGCCGCCTTCAATGATAATTTTGTCCATCAGTTAAACCTCAGGTGGAAAGCATATCATAAGTAGTCAGTAGCCAGTAGCCAGTAGCCAGTAGGAAAAGAACATAGAGTAACCGATCTTGAATTTTCCCTATGCTCCATGCCCCATGCTCTATGCCCATTATTTTTTGATGGCAACCAAAACTCGATCTAACTTGCTGTAATCCTTAATTATCCGGTAGTCTTCATAGTGCTGACTATCTTTTGCTAGTGCAGAGACACTCTCAGTCTGATCAGCCCCCATTTCCATAAAGAGAGCACCAGCCTGGCACAAGACCGTGGGGGCTTCTGCAATGATGTGCCTGATGGCTGCCAGACCGTCAGGGCCGCCCTCCAGGGCGTGATGAGGCTCAAAGTCACGAATCTCCCGGGGAAGTTCCAAGATTTCAGCGTGGCTGACATAGGGGGGATTCGTAACTAACACCTTGAATCTCTGCGAACCACCGGGTATGGCGGCAAACATGTCGCCTCGGACAAAAAGGATCCTCTGATCTACGTCATGTAGCTTAGCATTCTCCTGTGCTAACCGCAGGGCAGCCATGGAGAGGTCTGTGGCCACGATTCTGGCTGCTGGTAATTCCCGAGCCAGGGCGATAGCTATTGCACCTGACCCAGTCCCCAGATCCAGAATATCGACGTTCGGGTCAGCCTTGTCAAGGAATTCCAACACAGCCGCCACCAGCACTTCTGTTTCTGGTCTGGGAATAAGCACATCTGGGGTTACGCGCAAAGGAAGCGACCAGAACTCCTGGAGTCCGGTGATGTATTGGTTGGGCTCCCCACCAAGGCGGCGTTTTATACAAGCTCGGTACGCTGCCAGTTCGTTTGTTTCCATAGGCCGATCGTAATTCAAGTAGAGGAAGAGGCGGTCTTCTGCGAGCACATGAGCGAGCAGTACTTCCGCAGAAGTGCGAGGCTCGGACACATTGTTTCTCTGGAAATAATCAGTGGTCCACTGTAGGAGTTTCAGGACGGTCCAGGATTCTTCAGGCATGGTTCGATTGCATGATCGACTCTGCTTCGAAATGGGTCGTGAGTGGATCGATGATGGAGTTGATCTCTCCCTCAAGAACGTGTTCCAGCTTATACAGCGTTAGATTGATCCGGTGTTCGGTTACCCGGTTCTGTGGGAAATTGTAAGTGCGAACGCGTTCACTGCGATCACCGGTTCCCACTTGGCTCTTGCGGTCTTCAGCGGTTTTGTCCCGCTGCTCTTGCTGCTTTCTGTCCAAGAGTCTGGCGCGCAGCACCTTCAAGGCTTTGGCCTTGTTCTTGTGCTGAGATTTTTCATCCTGGCAGATGACCACCAGACCGGTGGGTTCATGGGTTATGCGGACCGCCGAATCAGTGGTGTTGACACTCTGGCCTCCTGGGCCCGAAGAGCGGAAGACGTCAACGCGAAGGTCGTTGGGTTCAATTTCCACCTCCACCTCTTCAGCTTCGGGGAATACAGCAACAGTTACGGCGGAGGTATGTATTCGACCCTGCGACTCGGTGGTGGGAACTCGCTGCACCCGGTGGACGCCGCTTTCAAATTTGAGACGGCTGTAGGCACGGTTGCCTGAAAGGGAGAAGATCACTTCCTTGAACCCACCAATCCCAGTGGCGTGGCTACTGAGCACATCAACTTTCCAACTCATCAGTTCGGCATACTTAGTGTACATTCTGAACAGATCAGCAGCAAAAAGGGCTGCCTCATCGCCACCGGTTCCGGCACGGATTTCCAGAATCACATCCTTATCGTCATTGGGATCTTTAGGAGTAAGGAGTCGCTTGAGCTCGTCCTCGAGTTCATCCAATTCAGTCTGGATCTGACTGCTGTCTTCTTGGGCAAGTTCCCTGATATCTGGGTCTGCGTCACTGAGAAGTTCGCGGTTCTCCTCGAGCCTGGCGGCGAGCTCCCTATGCTTCCTGAATGTCTGAACGCAGGGCATAAGATCAGCATGTTCTTTGGCAAGGCGCTGGTATTCTCGTTGATTGGCAATTGTCGCCGAATCACTCAGCTCCTTTTCCAATTCAAGATAGCGTGACTCTACGCTCTCCAACTTGTCGAACATGTCGGTTCACCGCCCGAGGAGATTACTCCGCAGTCTCCTCTTGCTTCTCCTCTTTCTTTGGCTCTTTCTTGGCGTCTTCCTTTACTTGTTTCTTAGCCTCTTTCTTAACGTCTTTCGTTGCTTTTTTCTTTGGCTCTTTCTTAACTTCTTCCTTTACTTCTTCCTGCACAACTTCCTTTACTTCTTCCTGCACAACTTCCTTTACTTCTTCCTGCACAACTTCCTTTACTTCTTCCTGCACAACTTCCTTAACCTCTTCCTGCACTGCTTCCTTAACTTCTTCCTTGTTCTTTCCCAAATAGTCACCGTATTTCCTGCGGAAGCGCTCAATGCGCCCAGCCGAATCGACCAACTTCTGCTTGCCTGTGTAAAAGGGGTGGCATTGAGAGCAAATCTCAATACTTATGTTTTTTTTGGTTGAGCCAGCCTCAAACTCATGGCCACAGTGACAGCGAACAGTGGTCATCCCGTATTCGGGGTGGATGTCCTTTTTCATAGCTTTCCTTCCTTACCAGTATCAATATTAGTTGCAACGCATCGTTGCAGATACACCAAAAACCTGACCCCTGTTATAAAAGGGGTCAGCTCACAAATCTCCTTAGGATAGTCTCACAGGAGCTTTTTGGCAAGATTTTTTTGGCGGGGAACTGGAACCAGCTACTTCATTGATTCATGGAATCCAGAAATTCAGCGTTGTCACTAGTGCCCGACAGTTTGTCCAACAAAAACTCCATGGCGTCTACGGTGTTAAGGGGAGACAGGAGCTTGCGCAGGATCCATATACGGTTGAGATCTTCAGGCGGCAGCAACAACTCTTCTTTCCGGGTGCCAGAGCGGTTGATATCAATGGATGGAAAGATTCGCCGATCGGCCAATTTCCGATCCAGATGAATCTCCATATTTCCTGTACCCTTGAACTCTTCGAAGATCACCTCATCCATCCGGCTACCGGTGTCAACCAGTGCGGTGGCAATGATGGTAAGACTTCCTCCACCCTCGATGTTGCGAGCTGCACCAAAAAAACGTTTCGGTCGGTGCAGGGCGTTGGAGTCAACACCGCCCGAAAGAATCTTGCCACTGGGCGGAACCACAGTGTTATAAGCGCGGGCCAGTCTGGTAATGCTATCCAGAAGTATTACCACATCACGCTTGTGTTCAACCAAACGCTTAGCCTTCTCGATCACCATCTCAGCAACTTGCACATGGCGTTGTGCCGGTTCGTCGAAAGTAGAACTAACCACTTCCGCCTTCACCGATCGCTCCATATCGGTGACCTCTTCCGGCCGTTCATCAATAAGCAGCACGATCATGTACACGTCCTTGTGGTTGGCCGAAATGCTATTGGCAATGGCCTGCAACATCATGGTCTTTCCGGTTCGAGGAGAAGCCACAATGAGCCCCCTCTGGCCTTTACCGAGGGGGGTGAGCATATCCATAACCCGGTTGGAATAACTGTCAGCCTCGGTCTCCAAACTTACTTTTTCCTCAGGGTAGAGGGGAACGAGATTGTCAAAGAGAATCTTGTCCCTTGTATCCTCTGGGTTCTCGTAATTTACTGCCTCCACTTTCAGCAAAGCGAAGTAGCGCTCACCTTCCTTCGGTGGACGGATTTGTCCTGAGACAGTATCTCCCGTTCGGAGACCAAATCGCCGGATTTGGGATGGGGATACATAAATATCGTCAGGGCCAGGAAGGTAGTTGTAGCTCTGCGCTCTGAGAAAGCCGAACCCGTCCGGCAGGGTTTCCAAGACGCCCTCCCCGTAAATCAAGCCATCTTGTTCTGCTTGTGCTTGAAGCAACGCAAAGATTAACTCCTGTTTACGCATGGTGCTGAAGCCCTCCACACCATACTCCTTGGCCATCTGTATCAAACCTTTAATATTCTGTTCTTTAAGTTGTACGAGATCCATACTTTGCTGCCCAGTTGTTACGCCGGGCATTTCTCCTTTCGTCTAGTCGTTAGGTAACTATTTGTCAGTCTTTTCCGCCGTTTGTTTATTCTTGACGCATTTGAATCACAGTGAACAATCCCAGGCTACGCCGCAGCGCAACTTGAACTCAGCAGGAACCTGTTCGGCAAGGATTTTTATGAAAGGCTCAGTAGAGTGGGGCACAGCGTGGTGTTGCGCCAATTTCAAAGATTGTTTCTGTTTCCGTTATATTGTCCTTATGAACGTCCGCCAGCATGGTACCAGCACTATAAAGCTGCAACAGATGCCCGTCTGGAATATCGCCTCCGGTTGGCACGAATTTACTTGAAACCAAAGACCTCGTTGGGATTGCTGGCGGCTTACTGGCCAGGATTTGAATTATTGTTGTTGGAAAAACTCCTCAGGCAGGAAGTTTTGCAAATCGCTTGCTATCACTAACGTGTACTTCAAATCTAAAACACAGACCCTGCACTGTCAAGTCTTTTTTGTTTTACGTTCGCTATGAAGGCCTGCAAATACCGTTCCGAAATGGTATCTAAACCCTAATGTTGCATACCCACTCCGAGGAAGAACGCGTCAGAGTGCGCCAAATGTGAGCGCGCGCAGGCTGGGACAGGATGAACAGTACTTGATCGTACGTGAGATCCTGTCCGAGGCGAGCACGTTCGCAGATGGCGCGCTATCAGGCGAGCGCAGCGATTTTTACCGGTTTGGGTATGCAATATTAGGGTGGACTCTAATTGCCATTGACGCCTTCCCCAATCTGCTCTGAGAGTTTTCCCTTGCAGACGAGTGCAAGGTTCTCAACTTCTTTTCGTTTATCTAGGGGCAGAACATCCCTGTAGTCTGCCAACACACCCTCAAAGCGACTGAGAGCAGCTTCGTAATGCTTCGATTTGAAATAGAAATTTGCTACATAAAGCTCATGTTGTGCCAGGAGTCTGCGGCAGTCCTGAATTCGTTCCTTTGCCGTCTTCGCATATGTTGAGAAGGGATGTTCTTTTAGGAGCCGTTGGAAAGCCGATATGGCCCGGCGGGTCGGCATCTGATCACGATCTTCGCTCAGTAACTGTTCATAATAACACGCGCCGATCTGGTACAGCACGTAAGGAATTGCATCATTCTTGGGATGAAGCTGAAGAAAGTCTGCATAGGCAGCAATGGCTTCTGCGTACTCTTTGCGATGAAAATGGGCATCAGCAACTTTCAGTTCGGCGAGGATCGCATAGCGGCTATAAGGATAGCGTTCTTTGAGAGTAGTGAAAACCTTCAGGGCATCGTAATAGTCTTCCTCCTCGAAGTATTCCATTCCCTTTTCAGCCAACTCTTCTGCAGTGTCAGTCTCTTTTTCCCCAAAAAGGCATCCACATCCAGTCAATCCTCCAATGAGCAAGAGAAAAAACAACAGAAATGCAGTGAGGGGAAGCTTCTGATTCCGCTTTATCATCTCAGCCTGTTGGAAAACTTGGTTCACACATTCAGAAAGAAAAGGCCTCGTCCCCAGACACCCGTCGAAAGGGACTCGGCCTCATCTTCAGTGTAGCGTTCGATCTGAGCTTAAAGATTTTTTTCCAGGCAATCTCTAGGCTGACGGAGACCAATCCGGGTCAAACGGTCAGCAACGGGCTATATGACCTTTTTTATAGCAGCATCGATCTGCGACTTGGAGACAGCTCCGGTTATCTGTTCGGATACATTGCCTTCTTTGAAAATAATCAGGGTGGGAATGGCCCTGATGCCATACTTGGATGGAGTCTTGGGGCTTTCATCCACATTGCATTTGCTCACTTTAAGGCTGCCTTCGTACTCTGCTGCCAGTTCAGCAACCACAGGAGCGATAGCTCGACAGGGTCCGCACCATGGCGCCCAGAAATCAACGAGAACCGGCATGTCTGATTGGAGCACTTCTTGCTCAAAGGTATCGTCACTAACCTCAATGATATTTTTTTCCGCCATCATGAGACTCCTTCCGGGTTCAAAAGGGGATTGGCCCGCTCCAGGACCATTAACCTATTAGTAGTCACCTCCGTTTGCACTGCGCAACTTTGGTTGTCTGTCACCTCTAGCTGGCCGCAACGGTTATGTACAGACTCTCCACCTTCGAATTTGGATCATATGCTGAAGTCGTACTGGCCAGTCAGCATCTTTCGACACCCCAAAAAGGGTGAGTCCATACCATTGGCTCACGGGGTATTTCTGAGGTGAGATAAACCGCACGAACTCCTACCCTAGGCCTTAAAGCGCGGAATAGGCTGAAGTCTGGAATTTAATCATAGAGACAATTGTTTGTCAACGGCAACTTGGCCTAGATGTCCGTGGTCCGTGGTCGTTGTCAGTTGTATAGAAGGCATAGGGCATGGAGTGGTAATACCCAGCTGGCAGGTGGCAGGCAGCAGCAGGCAGTAATGAAGACTAGGCACAGCGGGATGACCCGCCCGCCTCGCCTGAAGGCGAAGCCGATGGCGGGCAGGCACGGGGACGCGGAGAAACGGCGAGACGGGAAAGGAAAAGTCAGCAAGCAGCGGACAGCAGGTGGCTTTGAACGATTTAAGCCGCGGACTACGGACTACGGACAACTGACAATTGACATTGAAAACAACTCCTTGACATCGTAGAGTGTTCCAGCCAAACTTGATGACACAATCATTACCTTAGATAGGCAGTTAGATGGCGCGTGCAGAAAAAAGTCGTCACATTTGCCAGCAGTGTGGCTTCCAGAGTCCTAAATGGTTAGGGCGCTGTCCTGGATGTGGGCAGTGGAACACCCTGGTGGAGGAAATCCTGGTTCGAGATCCGACTCCAGGCGGTAAGGAACTCCTGCCGCCCGCTACTCCCCAACCCATCGATGGCGTCATTTTGGAGGAAAGTCGAAGACTTTCTTCTAACATAGTGGAACTGGATCGTGTCCTGGGAGGGGGAGTGGTACCCGGCTCAGTTGTTCTGATTGGCGGTGACCCTGGCATAGGTAAATCTACCCTCTTGCTTCAAGCTCTCAATGGTCTCACTAGTCTCGAGCAACCCATCCTGTACATATCCGGCGAAGAGTCCACCCTACAAATCAAGATGCGGTCGCAGCGGTTGGGGGTGACCTCATCACATCTATACGTGGCTGCCGAATCAGCTCTGGAAAATATCTTGCGTATCATGGATGAGCTTAACCCGGCTGCGGTGGCAGTGGATTCCATCCAAACTGCATATACGACCCAGCTGGAATCAGCTCCGGGCAGCGTGGCTCAAGTGCGGCACTGTGCCGACCGTCTTATGCACGAAGGAAAGAAAAAGGGACTGCCGGTCTTTCTTGTCGGCCACGTGACCAAAGATGGTGCAATTGCAGGACCACGAGTATTGGAGCACATGGTGGACACGGTACTCTATTTTGAGGGAGATCGCGGCCATGCCTTTCGTATCCTGCGAGCCACAAAAAATCGGTACGGCTCCACCAACGAGATCGGAGTCTTCGAGATGAAAGACAGTGGACTGCAGGAAGTCAGCAATCCCTCGGAACTCCTACTGGCTGAAAGGCCTATGGACACACCCGGATCTACTGTTACAGCAGCTATGGAGGGTACCAGGCCGATTCTGGTAGAGGTGCAAGCATTGGCGAGCCCATCCAGCCTGGCGGCACCACGCCGAACCTCAATGGGCATAGATCACAATCGCTTGGCCTTGTTGGTGGCGGTCTTGGAGAAAAGGGTAGGGCTTTCTTTGCTACACCAGGACATATTTGTAAATGCAGTTGGTGGTGTCCGGATTCATGAGCCTGGAGTTGATCTGGCTATAGCCACAGCGATTGCCTCCAGTTTTCTGGACAAGCCTGTGGATCCTCAAACCGTCCTCCTGGGTGAGGTTGGCCTCACGGGCGAAGTCCGAGCTATTGGCCGTACGGACATTCGGGTCACGGAGGCGTCCAAGTTAGGTTTCCGTCGCTGCCTGCTGCCGCAAAGCAATGTTGAGCGACTGCCAACGGTTCAATCCTGTGAAATGATAGGTGTAAAATCACTGCAAGATGTCCTCAGCGTCCTCTTTGACTAGTTTCCATCC
>Ga0210119_1000057_pt1 | contig 25521 bp, 21 predicted proteins | sample China_Bullhead_C_2_FD_184859 | JGI IMG/M metagenome (GOLD analysis project Ga0210119, IMG submission 184859) | Wetland microbial communities from San Francisco Bay, California, USA, that impact long-term carbon sequestration -... | ecosystem: Environmental > Aquatic > Marine > Wetlands ... | reverse complement strand
AAGCTTCTTTACTATTAAACCTCCGACTCATCTAAGCGTCTAAAAATACCTATTTTAAGATATAAAACACAAAATGTCACAACAAACTGCACCAAATTATCCCTAAATAAATTAATTATACAAACGTTATAAAAATAGCCATATATGTATGTTTTATAAGGTTCTATTTTATTACTCTCTACAATTAAGTATAATGATAAAATAAGGATGAAAACGTATGTTAGAAGAACTTACACCACTTGTTTCACAATATGGTTTATGGATTGTATTTTTTGGTATGATGACAGAAGGAACAATTATGATCCTTGTCTCTGGGGTATTGTGTTATCTTGGATTGTTATCTTTAAAAGAGACTATTCCTGTGGCTATATTTGGAGCACTCATAGGCGATCAGTTTTGGTACTTTATAGGTAGATATTATAGTCAAAATATACTAAACAGATTTCCCTTACTAAAACAGAGAATAAAAAAGCTTGAACATTCTGTAAATAAACGGGGAACCTGGCTAGCATTCAGTGGGCGTTTTATTTATACAGGTGCTATATTGTTTCCTGTAACACTGGGTACTTATGGGTATCTTTATAAAAAATTTACTTTTTTTAATACACTGGGTATCATAGTATGGAGTGTGTCAGGCATTTCATTAGGATACATATTGGGTACAGGAGCAGAACAGGTTTTTGGAAAAATTGAAAAGATCGAACATTTCATAGGACTTGTATTCATCATTATTTTTTTAGTTTGGGTCATAAAGCCTTATTTTAAGAGTAGAGAAAGGGTTTGAAATAGTGAATTAAACAAATAGATTAAACGTTATATTCTAGGTTGGATTATAAGGTTTTGGCTACTTAACTTTAAAACCATTAAATATTCATCTTTGGACAAGGTAAAGGAATTCACACTATAGAGAAATTTAATGGCCCTTGTACTGTGAAATGTTATGTTGAAATACGTTTCAGTACAAGATAGTGTATCATGACGCTGTCACATTTATGTCACATTTTGCAATTGACTTAGAATATGAGTTTATAAGGTTTTTATGAGCTCGACTCTTTTTAAAATATAATTTTTAGTATTCTTTTAGGCAGTTTTTAAATACAAGTAAAGCTACTACTTATCTTTTAATAGAACATCAAGATTTCGTTCTGTAAACCTTTCATAAAACTTATGCTATCATTTACAAAACTGTAAACAGGGGAGATTATGGAAAAGTTGATGAAGCCTGCTGAGTATGCACAAGAACTGGGTATCTCAAGACAAGCTGTCTATGCCAAAATCAAACGAGGGATATTGACAGCGAAGAATGTAGAGGGCAAACTTTACATCGTCGTTGACAATGACAGTGCAGAAGAAACAACCTCTCGTGAAAAAAACACTACTGTAACAACAAAGAAGCCTATTCCAGCGCAAACTAGCACTTCTGTACCTCCCTCAGATGCTAAAGACTATAAAGCATTGTTGAAAGCCAAAGATGAAACGATCTCGGTACTTAAAGGTACCGTCAAGGACCTCAAAAAGTCTAATAAACAGATCTCATCCACACTCAAAGGGGAGATAGACTTGCTCAAAGAGGCATTTTATGAGATGCGTACACTGTATGTCCATCAGTTAGAGCAAAAAAAACCACAAGAAGCGATAGAAGTCATCTCCGATGAAGAGAGTGTGGATGTAGAAGAAGATCGTTGGGTAGGACTTAAAAAATTCTTGAAACAACACAAGATCACGAAAGAAAAAGAACAGGCCAAAATCACAAAACGTTTGAAAAAAGCCTATAGATCAGGGGATGAACGTATCATGAGAGTAGAGGATAAACTCAAGTTCAATACCAATAAAAGTTATAAGGATATCTTGAAATAATGCAACTTCTTAAAGATTTTTCAAAAGAGTATAGTCTCTTTGCAGCTATCATCGCTTATTTTGTCATCAGTCATTTTGAACATACGTTGGTACAGTCAACGTTAGGGAACTTTATAGGTTTTTCTGTGTTGTTCGCAGTCATTATCTATGCAGCAATGTCTGTGGCACACCATGCAGAGATGCTGGCAGAAAAATTTGGAGAGCCTTACGGAACGCTGATCTTGACCATCTCTGCAGTAGTGGTGGAGATCATTATCATCGCTATTATGATGGTACATGAGCATAATCCTGTGCTGGCGCGTGATACGATCTATGCCGCTATTATGCTTGATATCAATGCCTTGCTGGGATTGGCAGCGATCATAGGGGGGATCAAGTATGGTGAACAGCCCTACAATATAGACTCCTCAAACTCTTATCTATCCATGCTTCTAGTTGCTATAGGTATAGCCATGGTGGTACCGCACTTCATGGATGCTGCCCATATCGATAATTTTATGATGTTTAATGTGGTGATGTTCATCCTGCTCTATATTACCTTTACACGTATACAGGTAGCATCGCATAGATACTTTTTTGAATATGAACATGAAGAAGAGGAAGTATGTGACGAAGAGGGACACTGTACCCCTAATCCGCATAAGATCAACGGATGGTACCATAGCGTGAATCTTGTTGTAGCCATCATCATGATCGGGGTACTTTCTGAAATTTTGGCCATATTTATGGGGAATACGATGAAAACGTTCGGACTGCCTCTCTCTATAGCTGCGGTAGGTGTAGCCATTATCTCCGCTGCACCAGAGCTTATTACTGCTGTGCGTGCGGCTTTGGATAATCGTATGCAGACCGTTGTCAATATCGCTTTGGGGGCTTCTCTGGCAACCATACTTTTAACTGTACCCGCTGTGATCATTGTGACACGTTACATGGGTATGGATCTTAACCTTGCCATCACACCGGTACAAGGCGTGATGCTAGGGTTAACCCTGCTTGTCAGTATCGTGAACTTCAATGACGGGGAAACCAATATGCTTGAAGGTTTCCTGCATGTCATCTTATTTGTGGTGTTTGTCTACTTATTGTTTATCTGAAGCGAATAAATATATACACTATACAAAGAGTCCCACCAATTTGCTTACGACTTCGTCATCTGTGAATATCTTGACAGAACGAATGTCATAGCGGGCAAAATGCTCAGAGAGTTTCTCATCATTCTCTTTGAGCTTTGCAAGATACTTTTCTATACTTCTTTGACCAAAATAGGTATCCATCTTCTTGCCATCCTGTGGATGAGAGAGTGTGACTTCTCCAAGTTTTTTAGGCACTTCCTCTTCTCTGTCTCGGAGTATAATGGCAATGACTTCGTGTTTTTGAGCGAGCAAAGACAGATCTATTTCTTCTAAAAAGTCACTCAGAACAAACAGAAGTGAAGGTTTATGAAGCCTTTTGAAAAGGTCTTGCATAGCGGCACTATGGTCCAGTGCAGTATTGAGCACAGATGCATCATAGAGTGTTTGTGAGAACTGTTCTATATGATAGAGTTGCTTGGTCGGCGGGGTCGCATGGGTTTGCTCTTGCGTATAGTGTATCCCTGTAAAGAGATCATTGTTTTGCTGCGCAGCATAGCCTAAGATGGTGGCTACTTCTGTCAGCTTCTTCTGTTTGGCATTTCCTGCGCCAAAATAGAGGCTGGCATCCATTAAGGCAGCTACCACGACGGAGAGTTCACGATTGGCATGCAACTCTTTGATATAAGGAAGACCTAACTTTGCCGAGATGGTCCAGTTTATCTTGCGGATGTCATCACCCATCTGGTATTCTCTGAGTTCCGAGAAGTCATACCCCTCTCCATGGAGCTTAGAGAGATTGTGTCCACTAAGCAAAGTATATACTTGGTGTCTGGCTTTGAGTTGCAGTGCTTTAAGGGCTGTATTCATTAGGGTATAGGCAATGTCTCAATGATAGCAGAGATGATCTCATCTGTATGTATACCTTTGGCTCTGGCCTCATAGGAAAGTACAATACGGTGACGGAGTACATTGTGGATCACATACCCGATGTCTGCAGGAGTTACAAAATCATTTCCGCGTAAAAAGGCTTTGGCTTTGGCTGCTTTGTAAAGGTCTATAGAGGCTCTTGGGCTTGCTCCGAACATAATGTTCTCAGCGATCTCCTCTAAGCCAAATCTGAGAGGTTCTCTTGTCGCAGTGATGATCTGCACCATATAGTGTTCCAGTTCTTCATCGATGTGGATCTTACCCAGTTCTTCCTGTAGTGCAAACAGATCTTCTATACTCAGTACGGTTTGGACTTCCCCAAAACCTTTGCTTGCTGCTTTTCGCATGATCTCCAGCTCTTGGGCTTCACTGTTGTGTTGTACTACGATCTTCATCATAAACCGGTCCAGCTGCGCTTCGGGGAGTGCGTAGACCCCTTCTTGTTCTATGGGGTTCTGTGTTGCCATGACCAGAAACGGCCGCTCAAGTTTAAAGGTCTCTTCGGCAATGGTAACCTGTCTTTCCTGCATGACTTCAAGCAGAGCAGATTGTACTTTGGCAGGGGCACGGTTGATCTCGTCCGCTAAGAGGAGGTGTGTAAAAAGTGGCCCTTTTTTGATACTGAAGCTATGGTCTTGCGGATTATAGATCTGTGCACCAATGATATCTGAGGGTAAAAGGTCAGGCGTGAACTGGATACGTTTAGAGTCTAATCCCAAGGCACGTGAAAGCGCATTGATGGTTGTGGTCTTTGCGAGCCCAGGCACACCCTCTACCAGTATATGGCCATCACAAAGCAATCCTATAAGTAAGCCTTCGACCATGGCTTCCTGTCCTATAACGGCTTTGCTTATTTCTTTTTTCAGTGTGTTTATCTGTTCATTCATATTTGTTCCTGTTTTATTACTTTCTCCTCTAAAAAAAGCAAAGCTCTTTTCAGATTCCTCTCACTAAAGCTTCGCCTTTGGCTCAGATTTTTCATATTATTTTCTCCAGTGAGTCCTGTTTTACTTTATTAAAGTTGATTTTACCATTTCCATATAAAGAAGATTCCAGTTTTTCTATACTTGAGGTAAAATGAGTATTGTCTGCTGCGATAAGTACTTGCAGTAACGCTTTTTCATCTTTACAGTTTCGTATCTTTTGGATCAAAGGATGGTTTTCTTTCTGGCGCTTTTTCTTACCCCATTTCCAACTAAGAGCAGTGATATACCCTGCAAAAAATGCTACGATGTAACCCAAAAGTGTACTTAACCAGGACCAGTCTTCTTTTACACTATCCGGTGCATCTACCGTGTCAACCAAACGATGGGTATCCACTTGCTCAATTTCAAAATGTTGTGAAGGGATATCAAGTGTGTAACTTTTTTCTGTTTTCGGATCAAAGGCTTTGAGAACAATAGGAGAGAGTGTAAAGCTTTGACTATATGAAAGTGCCATGGGGTAAGTCACGGTACTTTGTGTTCCCCTTTGGGTCGCTACAGACTTGACAATAGGCTTTTCTGTAAAGCGCGTAAAATTACCCTCTTTGGGAAGCAGTGTCTCTACTAGCGGAGGGTAACCTTTTCCTTTGATATTCACTTGAAAAGGCAGAGGTTCATAGGCCTTGGCTTGATGCTTTTTAATGTCATAGGTTAACGCAAAGTCTCCTACAAGCACGGTTCCCTCAGGGAGTGGTTTGACCCGGAGTTGTAAAGGGGGGAGATCGATCTGTGTATCCGTAGTGACCAATTTCTTCACATTGTCTCTGTCTCCGGAGAAACTATAAGCCAGACTCTCATCTGTTGTTACTTTTTTAATGAGATCGAAGGTAATGTGAATATCTCCAGACTTTAAAGGGTAGATGAGGTAGACATAATGAATTTTGGCATCATGATAGCTCTCGGTTTTCTGGATGTCAAGTCTTTGAAACGTGTAATCTTCACTCGGGTTGATATCAAAGCTAAATAGCATAACGACATCATGATTGGTTTGGTTGAGATCAAGGGTAAGCAGAATGGGTTCTTTGACATAAGGATTTGGTTGATCTACCTTAAACGTATAGGTAAAATCTTCTGCCTGAAGTGTAAGAAAGCTTAGAAGAAAAAAGAACAGATGTAAAGATCTTTTACCAAGGTTGTTTTTCACGTATATATCCTTTATTGATAAGTTCATAGACTTTAGAACCTAGGGGGTGCTGTTCTTGGCTTCCTGCATCTAAAAGTTTGCTCTTTTCTTGCTCTTTTTGTGTTTGGCTTTCGCCGCCTCCACCACTTCCCGAACTGGGTTCATCTTCACTTTTTGACTCTTTAGTTTCTTCTTGTGATTCACTTTTACTTGAAGAAGAGTCTTGTGATTTTGGGTGTGCGATACCAAGGTCTGCACTCTTTTGGTCACTTAGGAGGGCAATCAGATGTAGATTATGTTCAGCATCCGGATCTTCACCTAATTGTAAGGCTTTAGTATAGTAAATTTTGGCTTTATCATACGATTCAAGCATGGCATAGGCATTGGCAATATTGTAATAGAGTTGCTGCTTGATCTCTGGAGAAGTAGAGCGGATAGATTTGTAGATTTGGAGCGCTTTTTTAAAGGCACGCTCTTTGTAGTACGTATTTGCCAGTACCATTTGACTTTGCAAAGAACGGATCTTTATCTGCTGTATCTCTCTTTTTGTCTCATTAAGATCAGATACGTTGTAGCTTTTGTAGGCAAGCTTCAGATGGTAGTTGTCAAGCATGGAAGCTTCTGCCTGTACCCCTAAAAATGTAAAGAGTATAAGCAAGTATTTGACAGCGCGCGTATGGACCATAAAGAACAATAAAAGAGCCAATCCCAAAGGTAGCTGATAGAGCTCCAGGTAATGCCGTTGCATCTTTTGTATACGTTGTGCTTCATTCTCATTCTCTTGCAATACATCATTGATCTCATCTGCTGTTGCTTGGGCCGTATTTGAGGCAGTCAAGTAAGCGCCTGAAACAGAGGAAGCCAATGCTTCTAAAAGAGGGTTGACACGAGAAATAACAAGGTTGTCATCTTTGTCTTTAAGCAGGCTTCCATCTTTCTTTTCAATGGTGGTTCCTCGTGTGGATCCCAGCCCTAAGATGGTTAAAGAGATATCGGCATTCTGGACAAGGGTTGTCAGCTTGTCAAGGTTCTCTTCCTCTCCTCCATCTGTCATAAGTATGAGGTTTTTATGCCCCATCTTCATGGAAACGAGTCTCTTAAAGAGTTTTTCAAGAGAGGTGCCTTTGGTAAGGATGAACTCCGGATTGAGATTTTCAAGGGCAATGTTTATCAGTGCATGATCCGTAGTCGGAGGAGAGAGCAGTAAGGGGTTCGTTGTAAAGGCAATGAGCATGATATTGTCACCCGGGTTTGCTTGCAGCAGGGCAGTAATGGTCTCTTTTGCGAAGTCGTAACGTGTAGGAGTTATGTCAGTGGCTTTCATAGAGTATGAGACATCCAATGCAATGATCATGTCTTTGGCTTCTATACTTGCTTCTTGCAGCGCTTCTTCCTGGACAGGACGTGCAAGTGAGAGCACAAGCAGCATAAGGATGATCAGATGTACAAGGTGTATCAGTTTACGTGAACTGCTCCATAAAAGTATGGCCAAAGGGATCAGCAACCATAAAAAGCTTGGATAAAGCAGTGTCATTTTTCACTCCTTTTGGTTCCGAGTACCCAGAGTAAAAGCAAGAGTAACACCAGTGCCAAAGGATACAGTATGAGCAGTCTTTGGTTGAGGTAGTTTTCACTTCTTATCGCACTGGGTTCCAGGGCATTTATCTCATCGTATACCTTGGAAAGGGCTTTGGCAGAAGAGGCAGCATAACTTTTAGCACCACTCTGCTCAGCAATGGTCTCAAGCAGAGAGACATCATAATCAGATCTCTTTCCTATCCCTATCGTATAGATCTTGATTCCGAGGTCTTTGGCTTTTTGAACAGCTTCTTTAGGAGAGGTTTGTCCTGCATTATGGTATCCGTCTGTGAGCAGGATGATCACTTTGTTTTTTGCCTCACCATAAGAGAGGGTACGGATGGACTGCATGATAGCATCACCCAGGGCAGTACTCTCTCCTGCAAGTCCGACATTGGTCATCTCAAGCAGATAAGAGAGTGATTCAAGGTCATAGGTGAGAGGAGAAGCGGTATAGGCGAAGGTACCAAAAACGACCACTCCCATATTGTCATCAAAACGTTTGGCTATGAAGTCTTTGGAAAGTTCGGTGGTTATTTCATATTTGGTTTTCAATCGGTCTTTCAGATGAAATCCGCTCTGTGCCATTGAACCGCTCGCATCGATAGCCAGAACAAGGTCCCGTCCTTTTTTGTGTTGAACAGAGCTCGCATCATAGACAAAAGGTTTTGCAAGGGCAAAGACCATCAGTGTAAACAGTGCCATTTTCAGCCATGGTTCCCAACTTAAAAGAGGACTTTGTCGTGTAACCCATGCCAACTTAGGAAAATAGTAGGGCTTACTATATTGTTTGCACCAGAGAAAACAAGGTAAGAGTAACAGTAGAGCCAATAGATAGGGTGAACCAAATGTAAAATGCATAGTGTATTTTAGCAGTTATATGGTTATTTTAGTATAATAGCCCATGAAAAAATTACTTAAGATCATGGGTCCAACACTATTATTCATGTTGCTTATCATTACGGCCCTTTATTTTCTTACTTTTAGTCCAATAGGCAGTAGCATCTTCAAGCCTTACATCAAGAAAGAATTAGAAGAAAAGATAGGTATGCCTGTCGATATCAATACATTTGATCTTGAATATGAAACAGCAAATTTAGAATTTAGCATCAATAATCAAGCCCTAGTGAATATGGAAGTATCTCGATATGATCTATTGAATGATACTTTTGAGGGTATGTATCATATAAAAACAGATAAGTTTACATATAAAAATAAGAAGTTAAATAAAGCAGATATTAAAGGAAGGTTCAAATATATGCCTGAAGATGTCTATGTAGAAGGTAAAGGTGTTGCACTTCAAGCAAAAGTGGATTACCGCCTGAACATTATTGAAAACCTTCCTCAGCAAATTTTATTTAACATAAAAGATGCACAACTCTCTGAAGTCTTACAGTTCACAGGACATCCTGACATTGCAGAGGGGAAAATAGATGTTAAGGTCAATATCCCTGATATGTGTGGAGATAGGGAAAATATCTATGGGTATATCGAACTTAAGAAGTCATACCTCAAACCTGCACGGGTGAAAGAACTCTATGATTTTACTCTTCCTGAAAAAAGTTATCTATATGGAAGAGTAGATGGAAAGCTAGAAGGAAATAATGTTAAACTGGTAGGTGATGTGCAGAGTAATCTTTTTGTATTACAGATCAAAAATGCCTTCATGAGTATATTTTCTGAAGACTGGGGCGCAGAGTATGATCTTGATGTGAAAGATATGCGCATATTTACAAAAAATAAGCTAGCAGGTGTTTTAGATCTAAGAGGAAAAATAAAGGGAGTAGGGAAAAGAGTAGAAGGTACAGCTAAAAGCAACGCTTTAGGGGGAGACATGCATTTTGCTGTATATCAAGATGCTAAAGTAATGCTTGAAAACATTGCATTAGAGAAGCTTTTGGCCTTATTAAAGCAACCAGGATATGCTAAAGGAAAACTCAATGGCAAGGTTGTTCTACGTTGGTTTCCTAAGGAAACAGTAGTTTATGATCTACGTATGGATAAAGGTATACTAACATCCAAGGCGATAGAAAAAATGTCCTGTTATAAAATCCCTGCAAAAAATACTTTTTCTTTAAAGTCCAAAGGAAGGATAATCAATAAAAAGCTTACTGCAAATGCTACTGTACATTCAACACTTACTGATGTGAAGTTCTCATCAGTAAACTATGATTTTGAGAAGAAAATATTAATTTCGAACTATGATCTCTTAATTCATGATTTGAATGCAGCAATCCCTAAAGCACAAGTAAAAAAAGATACATCAGTAAGTGCCAAAGGCTCACTCAAGTTTACTGACAAATTTAGTATCTCCGGTGTGACGAAGGGACTGGGTAAAAAAGTGGAGTTTTCTTATGATAGTAAAACAGCCAAGGTGGATGTATTGCAACTGGTAGGAGAGAAGTTACTGGCAGTAGACGGTATGCCTGTTTACACCAAAGAACACAGGGTAACAGTAGAGCCAATAGATAGTGTGAACCAAATGTAAAATGCATGGAGGTATTTTAGTACTTCTATGGTTATTTTAGTATAATAAGGCATGAAAAAATTACTCACTATAGCATTTTTGATCGTATCGTTTTTGGTGCTCGCTCTGGCGGGCCTTTTGTTCTTCTCTTTTTCTGAAACGGGTAATGTGGCGCTCAAGCCGTATCTGCAGCAGAAGCTCGAAGAGGAGATAGGCATGCCTGTTGAGGTGAAAGCATTCAAGCTTGAATCCGGGGCATCCAGTGTGGATGTGGTCATAAACAAGCAAGCCTCGGTACATGTAGAGACAGAGCATGATCTCTGGAGTCAGTCGTTTAAAGGGATGTATCATCTCAAAACGGACAAGTTTACTTATGAGGATATCACCTTAAAAGACACAGAGATCAAAGGAAATTTTGAAGGCGTTTCTGAAAATATCTCTATAGATGGTAAGGGGACAGCTCTGGGCGCAGCATTGGAGTACCGTTTCAATATCATTGATGAGATGGCACAGAAGATCATCGTCAACATGCAAGGGGCACAACTTGCAGAGGTACTGCAACTTCTTGGCCATCCTGCCTTGGCGCAAGGAACGATAGACATAGAGATCAATATGCCTGAAATGGGGGAAGCTACAGCAAGTGGATATGGACATATCGTACTTAAGAAGGCTTACTTCAATCGTACCCTGGTGAAAGAACTTTATGACTATACCCTTCCTAAAAAAAGTTATGTAGAGGGAACAGTGGATGCCACACTTGAGGGGCAAAGCGTTCAATTGGTTGGTAATGTACAAAGTAATCTTTTTGCATTACAGATCAAAGATGCAGTCATGAATATGGATTCTGATGAAGTAAAGGCAGCATACCGTCTGGATGTAGAAGATATGCGTATCTTGACAAAGAACAAGCTGGCAGGCCCTTTAAAAGTAGATGGAAATGTAGAGAGAAAAGACGAAACAATGCTCGTGACAGGTAGCAGCCATTCTTTAGGAGGCATACTGGATTTTGCTATAGACAAAACAGCTAAGGTCACGCTAGAGAAGCTTTCTTTAGAAAAGCTTCTCTCTTTTCTCAAACAACCCGACTATGCAAAAGGTGAACTGAGCGGAAGCTTGGTACTAGATGATGTGGAAGAGAAGTCCGGGAGCTATATATTGCATGTTGACAAAGGGGTATTAAACCCTGAGACCGTAGAAAAAATGGCAGGATACAGGATCCCCGAAGAGAATACATTTTCATTCGAATCCGAAGGAACGATAGACAAGGAAATGCTTACAGGAAATGTTGGGGTAGAGTCAACACTTAGTAATATGACATTCTCTTCGTTTGAGTATGATCTTAAACAAAAAAGCCTGAGTTCAGAGTATGATATCCTCATCCATGATGTCAATGCATTGATCTCCAAAACAAAAAATGTTAAGGCTACATCTGTCAGTGTCAAAGGCTCACTTCAGCTCACAGATACACTGAGTATTTCTGGTGTCACAAAGGGACTGGGTAAAGAAGTATCGTTTGCCTATGACAGCAAAACAGCTAAAGTGGATATCTCTGAGCTTTCTGTGGAGAAGGTACTTGCTTTGAGCGGATTGCCTGTGTATGTCAAAGGAACGATAGACAGTCATATTGACTTTACGAACCTTGACCCGGAAGAAGGAACCTTCTCTCTTCAAAGTAGCAAACTTATCACGCAACCCGATGAAATGAAAAAGTTGACAGGCGAGTCAGTCAATATGAATGCCGTAGTAGAGTCTTCGGGAACATTTAAAGAGGGGAAAGGAACTATCAATACAAAAGTGAAAAGTTCTGTAGGAGATATGATGCTTGAGAACATGGTGTATGATTCTCAGAAGAAGAGCCTGAAAAGTGATTATACCATCGATATACCAAGCCTAAAAGACGTGCAGCCGCTTATCGGTGAAAAACTATACGGTCCTCTTCTCTTGAAAGGAGAGCTGTCTAAAGACAAAGTAGTACAGGTAACGGGAGTAACGACTTCTTTGGGTGGCAAGATCACGTATACTCTTACAGGCGATGATCTTGTCAGTACGATAAACAGTGTACCGTTGGAAAACATTTTGGGAACACTCGGGCATAAAAAGAATTTTTTAGGATCGGCCTCCGGGAAAGCAAGATACAACCTAAAACAAAAATCAGGTGTGGTGGACCTTGATATTGCTTCCTTCCAGATCAAACCAAGCAGCTTAACCAGTGTGATAAGCATGGCGATTGGCAAGGATCCGGCACGGGTCATTTTCTCTTCTACAAAATTCCATGCCGATATCAAAGGAAAGATCACTGAGTACACGCTACATGCAACAGGATCAAGCAGCAGTATCGATATTACGCAAGGAAGGCTTAATAAACTTAACAATACGAATACAGCCAGATTTAAATTCGTATATGAAAAGTATACCGTAGATGGAAAGATAAAAGGAACAACAGACAACCCAAAAGTAACGATCGATACATCGGCGATATTGAAAGATAAAATAGATGAAAAGTTACAGGATAAACTTGACAAAGCACTTGGAGGAAAAGCAGGAGAATTTTTAAAAGGATTGAAGTTTTAAAAAAGAGTCAGTATCTTTTAATTGATAATTACTCTCATTTTAATTCTTTTTAAGAAAAGGTGGACTATACTCCCACCAATCAAATTAAGTGATAACAATTATCATTTCTAGAATTTATGATACACTATAAGGAAAAAATGTGGAACAGATAACCATTGCATTGGCAGGACAGCCTAATGTAGGAAAAAGTTCATTGATCAATGCTATTTCCAATGCAAAACTGAAAGTAGGTAACTTTTCAGGGGTAACAGTAGATAAAACAGAAGTAGAATTCAAGATCTGTGATGAAATTACCTGTAAAGAGTATGAAGTACATATTATTGACCTTCCTGGTGCATACTCTCTAACGGAATACACGATAGAAGAGAAAGTCACAAAAAGCTTTTTACAAAGCGATGAGTACGATATCATCGTTAATGTCGTAGATTCTACTAATCTTCAGAGAAACCTGTTGTTTACGACACAACTGCTTGAAACAGGTAAAAAAGTCGTTGTTGCACTCAATATGGATGATGAGGCACAAAAAGAAGGCATCATGATAGATGAAAAACAACTATCTGCCATACTTGGGGTACCATGTATCAAAACCTCTGCTTCACAAAAAATAGGTATTGAAGCACTCAAAGCAGCCATTATTGAAGTGTATGAAAAAGAGGAGACAGGAGCGAAGGTCATCTATAGCGATCCTATAGAAGAAGAGATAGAGGCCATTGTGACCTTTTTAAAAGAAAAAAATTATAAAAGCACACTTCCTTATCGTCACTTGGCAGTGAGATTACTGCAAGAAGATGCAGATGTGTATAAAAGAATGCACGATGAACCTATCTGGATAGAGATGCTGCCTATTGTAAGAGAGGGTCTGAACCATCTTTATCTACACAATAACACCAAAGACCTGGATGAGATCTTTGCGGATGAACATTTTGCTTTTGCCAAAGGAGCAAAGATGGAAGTGATGTCTGTGGGAGGCATGAAGGCCAAAAACCTTACCCAAAAGATAGACAATCTTCTCATCAATAAAATTTTGGGAATACCGCTTTTTTTGTTTTTCATGTGGGGGTTGTTTCAGCTTACTTTTGAGTTGGGGTCTGTACCCATGGATTATATAGATACAGCTTTTGGTTGGCTTGGAGATCAGGCTAAATCAGTATTGGGAGAGGGTGAGTTAAGTTCATTGATAGCAGATGGGATGATAGCCGGCGTGGGGGCGGTCATCATGTTCTTACCCAACATTCTTATACTTTTCATAGGTATTGCCTTGCTGGAAACGACAGGATATATGAGTCGTGTCGCTTTTTTACTGGATGGGTTTTTCCATAAGTTCGGTCTGCATGGGAAAAGTTTTATTCCTTTGGTCACAGGATTTGGATGTTCTGTACCGGCTTATATGGCAGCACGTACCCTGAAAAATGAAAAGGACAGGCTCATTACGCTCTTTATTATAGGTTTCATGAGCTGTGGGGCAAGACTTCCTATCTATGTTTTGTTTGCAGGAGCATTTTTTGCACAAGAACAGGCAGGGAATATCTTGTTTATTATTTATATTTCAGGAGCTATTTTAGGCTTGTTTGCAGCAAAAGTACTTAAAGTATTTGTCTTTAAAGGTGAAGATGAACCCTTTGTAATGGAGATGCCAAAGTATCGTATGCCTTCATTTAAACTCATTTGGCATACTGTGTATGGCCAGGCCAAGTCTTATCTTAAAAAAGCAGGAACCTTTATTTTGGCTGCGGCCATACTCATCTGGTTCGCAAGTAACTATCCTAAGAATGAGATGCTTGAAACACAGTATGAAACAAAGATAGCACAAGCAAGCAGTGATGAGGTGAAAACACAATTACACAATGAACTCTCTGCACAATTACTTGAAGAGAGTTATCTAGGTAAGATAGGACATGCTTCTGAACCATTTTTCGCACCACTCGGGTTTGACTGGCGTATGGCCGTAGCTTTGGAGACTGGACTGGCAGCCAAAGAAGTGGTTGTCTCTACGCTAGGGGTATTGTATGCGCTTGGGGATGAGGTAGATGAAGGAAATGAAGGACTTATCGCACAAATAAAAGCAAACATTCCGTTTGCCGCAGCCATAGCATTTGTGGTATTTGTGATGATATACTTGCCATGTTTGGCTGCATCTATGGTCTTTGCCAAAGAGGCAGGGGGATGGAAGTATCTTGTCTATCTTTTCTTTATGACCACTGCAACGGCTTGGATATTGAGTTTTATAGCGTACCGTGCGACGCTGATGATTACAGGAGTATGAAATGGTATTGAGTGAATTACATAAAGGTGACAAAGCAGAGATCATAAAGATCCATGCAGAAAAAGCTTTAAAAGACAGATTGACCTCTTTTGGTATCATGCGTGGTGAAACACTGTTTATCAAGGGCTGTTCTATTGCCAAGCAGACTATGGAGATAGAAGTAGGTTCAACGCTCATCGCATTGCGTGCAGATGAAGCAAGCAAAATAGAAATAGAGCAGATCAACGAGTAGAGATAAAGCACTGCTTTGTCCTTGCTTCGAACAACATAAAATCTAAATAGGAAGAATTAAAAATGAATAGGATAGTGTTAAATGTAGTCACAATAATGATAATGAGTATTAGTATTCATGGAGAATACTTCAGTCGGTCATTGGAAAGTATTAACACTGAATCTAACAACTCTACTATAGAAGAAAGGATACAACAATCCATAACAGTTCAAAGTGTAAGAAGTATCTTGAGTGGATATGACCCTTTAGAACATACAAAAGGGCAAATTAGAGCAGGATATATTAACTTTTCAGAAGAGGGTATACCAAATACAACTGCCTATGCACTAGCAGGGCACTTTCACTTCAATACGCAAAGGTGGAATGGACTGATGATGGGTGTGGAAGCATACACTGTGCTTAATCTTGGAAATCAGCAAAACAATATCAGTCTAAATAATGATTTTTTTGATGTAAATGGAAAAAGCTTTATACTGCTCTCCGAGGCATACTTAGATGGAAAATGGGGAAATACTGAGATAAAACTTGGAAGACAGTCACTGGATACACCGCATGCAGATAGTGATGATATTAGAATGATACCAAACTATTTTGAAGTGTATAGGATCACAAATACAGATGTGGATGATGTGACTTTGTCTGCAGGATTCATACATAGAATGGCAGGTTGGGAAAATGGTGTGGATAGCTCTAAATTTGTTCAGGTGGCTGAAACGTTGGGCATAGATCAGAAAATGGACGGCATTTATTATGCTGCTGCGACTTATGAGGGTATTAAAGATCTTTCATTGAGTCTTTGGTATTACAACTATAATGATATAGCTAATGTAATTTATGCAGAAGCAGGATATTCACATCAACTGTCTAAAAGTGTATCCTTGATACTTGGACTTCAGTATGATGGCAGTCAGGAAACAGGAGCTGAACTGCTGGGTAAGCAAGATGCTCAGACTTATGGTATCAGTGTAGAAACCAATTTTACAGAGATTGGCGTAACCGTTTTGGCTGCCTATAACCAAGACAATGGAGATACGGGTGGAATGGGACTAAGTCTAGGCGGTGGTCCTTTTTTCACATCGATGGAAGATCAAACACTTGATATAATGGAAACTGCAGGTAGTGCATGGATAATTGGGGCCGGGTATGATTTTGGTAAACAGGGTATAGATAATCTTACTTTTGGGGTTGCTTATGGTAGTTTTAAGGCAGATGATTCTTCACTCTATGAATCAAGAGAGATAGATAGCGTTTTAGAGTATACCTTCAATGACAAGATCACTGCATTTGCAGCCTATGACATAGTAGACTTTAAAGTAAATGGAATGAAAGACTATGATCAGTTTAGGGTAATCGCCAATTATAATTTTTAGTCTTGCCTTTTTATGTGAAAAAGTCATTTGCTTAAAACTTTTTGATATACTCTTCTTTTAATTAAATTAAAATGGAAAAATGTATGAGAATAATATATAGAGTAAGACATTTGTGTATAAGTATTGGGCTTGTTTCAGCTTTTTTATTTACGCAAGGTGCAAATGCAAATACCCATTTAGAATTTCATGAAGTCGCATCAACGGTGATGATCAATTCATTGCAGACACAACCCTCAAATAGTTTTTTAAAAAAACTATACAGACAGCTTTTCTTTGTGCCTGTCTGGATAGATGAGAATTCTGTCTCTTCATTCACCAAAGAACTCTTTAGACAAATAACCCAAGATAAAACCCTTGACAAAACTTCCAAACTCTATCAGGATGCGCTTCGTTTGGAGAGAAAAGCCCAAGATATTTATGGTTCAAACGGTACATTGTCTCAAAAAGTAGACCTCGAATTTAAAATTTCACAACTGTATAAAGGGTATGCTGACTATACGCTGTATGGCAGTATCAACTGGGGTGCATTTAAAGATAGACTTTACAATCTGAAAGCAGAGGGTATACATGCAGGATGGGTGACGTACAGACCTAAGTTTGGTCCCCTGTCCCTGATTGAAACTGCAGCATTGAACGGTAGTTTATCAGAGTTGTTCGCCCAGGCAGCACCCAAAGAGTACCACTATAAAGAACTTCAAGCATCACTCATCCAATACTTGGAGATGCAAAAAAATGGTGGATGGCCGATAGTATTGTTTAAAGGTGTTCTAAAACCGGGCGAATCCCATGATGTTGTTCCCCTATTAAGAGAAAGACTTCGTATCACAGGAGATTATGGCAGTTGCAGTAGCAAAGAAGACAATACCTATGATAACTGTTTAAAAGAGGCTGTAGTGCATTTTCAAAAACGTCATGGACTGGAAGATGAAGGAGTCATTGGTACAAAGACCATGGCGGCGCTTAATGTACCGATCGAAAAGCGTATTGAACAGATACGTTTAAATCTTGATCGTATCAAATGGCTTAATGAACGCAATGCAAAACGGCATATCATCATTAATATCCCTTCATTTACACTCTTTTTTGAAGAAGATAGAGTATTGCGTCTGCAGATGAAAGTGATCACGGGGACAAGAAAAAATCCTACACCGGTATTCTCTAACACCGTACGGACCATTGTACTTAACCCACATTGGAATGTACCCAAGAGTATTATCCAAAAAGAGATGATACCTAAGATATTTAGAAATCCTCATGCAATGGCAAAAGAGAAAATAGAGATATATACAGGCTGGGGACCAGATGCCAAAAAAGTGCATGCAAGTTCTGTAAATTGGGGCAAGTATCGTTACAGTAAAACAGTACCCTATCGTTTTGCGCAGACACCCGGATATCATAATGCTCTGGGGAAAGTGAAATTTCTTTTTCCAAACCAGTTTTCTGTGTATATGCATGATACACCAACAAAAAGCCTTTTTGAGCAGAATGTTAGGGCCTTCAGTCATGGATGTATTCGTCTCTCTAAACCCATAGAATTGTTGGAAACATTCTCTACTTTTAATGACAATGTGGATTTTGAGAAGGCACAGGAGAGGCTCAAGAGCTCAAGAAAAGAGTTTTTGACTTTAACAGAAAGGGTCCCTGTGGATGTGGTTTATTTGACTGCTTATGTAGATTATGATGGCGTGTTGCAGTTTAGAGATGATATATACGGCTATGATACAATGCAACTTCAGTCTTATAGAAAATGGTAATGGCTTTTAAGTATGCTATCGCCCTCACAGGAAGTATCGCTACGGGGAAAAGTTCGACAGTAAAACTTCTTGAAGCTTCCGGGTTTCATATCATAGATGCCGATAAGATCGCCCATAAGATACTCGACGAACAGCATCAGGCGATAGCGGAGAAGTTTGGCGACACATTGGTACATGAAGGTAAAGTAGACAGAAAGGCTTTGGGGGCCATGGTCTTTTCGGATAACATTAAACGTAAAGAACTTGAAGCACTGCTGCATCCGCTTATCTATGATGAGATCGAACGTCTGTCTATCGAACAGGACAGGTTGGGAAAACCCTATTTTATTGATATCCCCCTCTTTTTTGAAAATAAACGATACCCTATAGAGAAATCATTAGTGGTCTATACGACAGAAGAACAACAGCTTGAACGTCTTATGCAGAGAGAGGGTTACACTAAAGAAGAAGCACTGAATCGTATACAGGCACAAATACCTGTAGAAGAAAAACGCAAGATGGCTACTTATGTTATAGATAATAGTGGTACACTTACACAATTGGAAAAAGAATGTGAACGTGTAAAAGAGGAGATACTTAATGACAGTGACTAAATATTCGGCCAGTGGTAATGATTTTGTTATGTTCGTGGCACAAGAAAAAGCAGACAGATCAGCACTTGCCAAAAAACTCTGCCATAGACAAAATGGTGTAGGCGCAGATGGTCTTGTAGTAGTTTTGCCACACCCTGAATATGATTTTGAATGGGAATTTTATAATGCAGATGGAAGTGTGGCAGATATGTGCGGTAATGCCAGTAGAGCGGTAGCCCACTTTGCGCTGGAAAAAGGCATTGCCAAAGACAATAAAGCAGAGTTTTTAACCGGTGCAGGTGTGATACGTGCCACCATCAATGGGCTCTATGTGGTGAGTGACATGGTCCCTCCTGATATCATCAGTGATGATATAGAAGAGTATGGAGAAAGGTGGTGGCTTATCAATTCCGGTGTGCCTCATCTCGTAGCCGTGAGAGACAATATCGATGAGTTCAACATAGAAGAGGCACGCATTTTACGCCATAAATATAATGCAAATGTAAACATCTGTACAGTGAAAGATGATGCCCTGTATGTCCGTACCTACGAGCGTGGTGTGGAAGATGAAACATTGGCCTGTGGAACAGGGATGGTCGCATGTTTCATCCGTAATCATAAAGAAGGTAAAGTTTCTGATAAGATGAAGGTGTATCCTACAAGCGGAGAGGAACTTTATGTGAGTTATGAAGAGGGTGTTTACAGGTTTGGTGGCAAGGTGACTAAGACGTTTGTTGCTGAGACCCTGATATAATGTATCAGTTATTTTAAAGAGGAAGTTATGAAAGTTTTATCTATTTTTATCATCGTTACAGTCACTCTCTTTGCCAATGATTTTAATGAGGCTGTAGAAGACTATAACAATGGCGGTTACATCAAAGCACTGAATACCTTTTATTCCTTAGCTAAAAAAGATGATGCAAAAGCACAGTACAATGTTGGGCTTATTTATGCGAACGGCAAAGGCGTCCAGAAAGATCTTGACGAAGCAAAGAAATGGTATGAGAAAGCAGCGAAACAGGGCAATGGTCCTGCACAGTATAACCTGGCACAACTTTATCATAGTGCTGGAAAAACAGATGCCCATGGCTATGAAAAAGCACGATACTGGTATGAAAAAGCCGTAGAAGCAGGTATTGTGCAGGCCTATAACAATCTCGCTGCGTTATATATGGAAGGCAAAGGTGTGAAGCAGGACCAGGAAAAGGCATTTGAACTTTTTCAAAAAGCAGCAAGTATGGGTGACAGTGCTGCACAGGTCAACGTAGCAGTATTGTATGCATGGGGAGAGGGTATCACTCATGATAAAATGAAAGCCTATGACAACTTCAAAAAAGCATTAATTTCAGGTAAAAGCGAAGCGAGTGAATATCTCGACAGACTCTGTTCAGAGAGCGCCTGGGTCTGCCAAGACTAAGTCGCCTCATTTTTAAGTATCTCTTGGCTATACTTTCAACCTGCAAAACATCTCTGTTTTGTTCAATGATCGCGTAACTCAGTTGGTAGAGTACTTCCTTGACATGGAAGAAGTCGTTGGTTCAAGTCCAATCGTGATCACCACTTCAAATCTTAACACTCCCCTTACAACGTTACTTAATAACAAAACCTGTTACTTGTTTTATACTATAATTTGATGGCTATTGCCATACCTGCAGAGTAGAAGAAATAGCTGAATCAATATTTGTATCTTTTGCTACTGGTTGAGCATAAGGGTCAAAGTCAACACCTATAACACAACTTGTATCATAGTTTAAATAATTTGGGTCATCAAGCAGTATCGCCAAATCAAATATTAAACACCCATCATTTATGTCATTTGTTCTATCATACGTAGTACAGCTAACAGTATTTGTTTCCTCGCGGAATAGATAGTAATCAATGACGAAACCCTGTGATGCTAATTCATCCTTTAGATACTGTTGAAAATCAGGGTCTTCACACATCCCTGTTGGGGTATGGTAAAATATTTCAATAAGGTCTCTTTCTGTTATTGGGTCAACAACTGTTGAAGCTGTTATTGTACCGGTACCACCTCCGCCACAACCAACAATAAAACTCATGGTAATAATTGCCATCAAAGCGTTTAACTTTTTCATGATATTCCCCGTTAATTTTAAATACCTAACAAGTCATTATAACCAATATATCATATTTATGACATATTCATGTTTTGTATAATTAATAAATTTAATTACATATGGAAGAAGTCGTTGGTTCAAGTCCAATCGTGATCACCACTCACTTTTTTGATAACATCTATACTTTCCAAAACTTTTCTTAATTCCCCCATATTGATATTTATTTTGCATTATTTGATATTTTTATGATATAGTTTCGATATAGAATTAATTTATAGGGGTTGTTTTGGGACTATTTGACTTTCTAAAAACCAAAGATACAGTACCCTATGAAAAAATATATGAAGAATTGAGTGCCTTTACAGAGGCTTCTCTGGCAATGCCTAAAATGAATAACCCCTTCTTGCTTGATGATAAGAGCAAACATTCAATGATCTTTGGCTATTTTATGGGAGTGATGGATTATATCACACAAGCCTATCAACTTAACGAAAAAGATACACTCAAAATACGTACACAGTATATATTAAAAAATTTTACAGATAACGACATTGAACATGCCCAAGAATTATTAAAATACTGTGATGAAATAAGAGAAACAGACGATGGCAGTAATTATGCGTTAAGGGGAAAACTTGCAATGAGAAAATGGGTAGCAGGTGGCCCCATGGCTGCATATGCTCCAATGGGACTCATAAAAATACTGAATGATTAAGTAGGTGCCTGTTAAAAAATCCACGTCTTTATTTCATTAATTTCTTTCTATCCAACTTTTAGCTATAATAGCCGCATTTTAACGCTGCATAGTAGGCGGCGATAACACAAAGGGTTAATTTGAGTGAAAATCTTATCGGTTATATAGATGACCAAGGCAATATTATTGATACGCAGAGTGCAGGAGAAAACTGTACGGCAACACCTATAGAGTATGACAATTCTGAAGCTTCTTTGGAGATAGTACGTCATTCTACCGCACACCTTATGGCCCAGGCTATCACAGAACTTTATCCTAATTCACAGTTCTTTGTCGGTCCTGTGGTAGATGAAGGTTTCTACTATGACTTCAGGGTAGATCAGCAAATAGGTGAGAATGATCTTAAAACGATCGAAAAGAAGATGAAAGAGCTCATTAAGAAAAAGTACAAGATCGAAAAGTACGAAATGAGTAAAGCAGAAGCGCTGGAAAAGTTTGCAGATGATGACTTGAAACAAAAAGTGATGTCTCGTATCGAAGATGATACGCTCTCTGTCTATAAGCAGGGTGACTTTGAAGACTTGTGTCGTGGACCGCACGTACCGGCACTGCGTTTTTTACATAACTTCAAACTGACACGTGTGGCAGGCGCATACCTTGGCGGGGATGAAAAAGCGGAAATGCTTACACGTATCTACGGTGTGGCTTTTGCAGATAAAGAAGCACTCAAAGCACATATGACGATGCTCGAAGAGGCTAAAAAGCGTGACCATAGAAAGATAGGTCACGAGATGGAACTCTTTATGTTCAATGACGCAGCAGGTCCTGGGCTTCCGTTCTGGATGCCAAAAGGTGCAAAACTCCGTTATAAGCTGGAGAGTATCTTGCACAAAGCCCACCTTACACGCGGCTATGAACCAGTACGTGGACCAGAGATCCTTAAAGCGGATATGTGGAGAATTTCCGGGCACTATGCTTGTTATGGTGAAAATATGTATCTCACTACGATCGATGAGCAAGAGTATGGTATCAAGCCTATGAACTGTTTAGGGCATATCCAAGTCTTTAAGCAGACACCAAAAAGTTATCGTGATCTTCCGTTACGTTATTATGAGTATGGTGTGGTGCATCGTCATGAAAAGTCAGGTGTACTGCACGGGCTTCTGCGTGTGCGTGAATTTACCCAAGATGATGCACATATCTTCTGTGAACCAAATCAGATCGCTGCTGAGGTACTTGAAGTCGTAGAGTTTGTTGATTCAGTAATGAAACTGTTCGGTTTTGAGTATACGATGGAAGTCGCGACCAAGCCTGAAAAAGCGATCGGTGATGATGCGGTATGGGAAGTCGCTACACAAGGACTCAAAGATGCATTGAATGGCAATAACCTGCCATTTACTATCGATGAAGGCGGGGGTGCTTTTTATGGTCCTAAGATAGACATTAAGATCACTGATGCTATTGGACGTAAATGGCAGTGTGGTACGATACAGGTAGATTTTAACCTTCCTGAACGTTTTGAGGTCGAGTATGTTGCAGATGACAATACACGTAAGAAACCGGTAATGATACACAGAGCGATCTTGGGATCATTTGAACGTTTCATCGGTATCCTCACTGAACATTATGCCGGGGAGTTCCCTTTCTTTTTGGCTCCAGTACAGGTTATATTTGTCCCTATTGCTGATACTCATGCAGATTACGCATTTGAACTTAAGAAAAGACTGGTTCAAGAGGGTATGGATGCTGAAGTCTATGACAAAAATGATTCTCTAAACAAACGTGTACGTAACGCTGAAAAGCAGCGTGTACCGTATGTAGTGATCGTCGGAGATGAAGAAGTGGCAAATAAAACAGTTGCAATCCGTGACAGAAGAGCTAAAGAACAGTATAATCTTACTCAAGAAGAATTTATGGTAAAATTAACACAACAACTTCAAGAAGGTAAAATTTGAGTAAACAACAAGATAGAAACAGAGGTAGAAAAAAAGCTGATGATGTCATCATGAATGATGCGATTAGGATCAATGAGCTTAGAGTATTAAGTGACGATGGTGAACAGCTTGGTATCATTTCCAAAAATGAAGCGATGCAAATAGCTGAAGAGAAAGGTTTAGACCTTGTTCTTATGTCCCCGGATGCTAAACCTCCTGTTGCTAAAATTATGGATTATGGAAAACATAAATACGAACTTGAGAAAAAGAAAAAAGAAGCGAGAAAGAACCAAAAGACCATAGATGTCAAAGAAGTCAAGTTCTCTTGCAAGATCGCTGAAAATGACATAGCATATAAAGTGAAACATGCTAGAGAATTCTTGGAAAAAGGGAAACATGTAAAACTTCGTGTGTTCCTTAGAGGACGTGAGATGGCAAACCCTGAATGGGGAGTAGATGTGCTTAACCGTGTTTGGCCGATGCTTGAAGATATAGGAAACTTAGAAAGTAAACCTTCACAAGAAGGGCGTTACATCAATATGTACGTAACACCCCAAAAGAAATAAAAATAAGTTTATAGCACACCACAAGGGCATTTCCTGAGGGCAAACCTTATGCCCTCTAAACCTATTTTGGTTTGCGTTAATCTTTGTACGATTCGGAATTTAGTTCCTCACATGCACTGAGCTTTAGCTCTTGATCTCATAATGCAATTTTAATCCTTCACTTGTCATCACAAATCCAGAGATATTGATCTTCCCCTCATGCACCAGATTATGATGCTTTTTGCATAGAGGAATGAGATTGTATTTATGGTTTTTGTGGAAGTGGTCTATCTGTCCCTCTTGATTTGCATGCTTCTGTTCAGCAATGTGGTGTACATCTTCAACACTCTCTTCACATAAAGCACACTTACTGAGGTATAGATCTTTATTGTACTTACTGCTTTTTTGCTTACGCAGTTTTTTTATGTCACTACCACCATGGTTCAGGTTTTCCCGTATGGTCTGTGCAGTTTGGAGGAATTCCTTATCCATATGCAGTGATTTGGCAAACTCCAGTCCGTAGAGGCTGTCTCCCATACCTAGCTGCAGGACACGGTTATAGATGAGGGTATCATTACTCTCATCATATTTGATACCTAAATGCAAGAAGATAAGATGTTTCATGCTCTGCAGTTGAGGGATACTTCCTAGCTGATGTAAGTGCGTCGCAAAGATAAAGGTCGATCTCAATGAGATAAGCTTGAGTATAGCACTTGAAACGATAGCAAGAGCAGATTCTGTTTCTGTACCTTGGCTTATCTCATCACCTAAGACCAAAGAACGCTTATTCGCACGGTTAAAGATGTTTTTGAGCTCCATCATCTCCACTGCGAATGTTGACAATCCTTTGTAAAGATTGTCTTGTGAAACGATCCGTGTAAAGAGTTTGTCATAGAGCCCAAAACGAAGTTCCACCGCAGGTACAAAAAAACCAGCCTGTGCCAAAACTATTGATATCCCTATACTTTTCATTAACGAGGATTTTCCTGAAGAGTTTATACCATACAGCAGCGTACCTAGAACATCTTCCCCATCACTGGCATTGAGGGTGATGTGATTGTGTGTCGTACCGTTGTTCTCTCCTAAAAAAACATCATTAGGCACATAGATACCGCGTTCATCATTGGATTCTATAATGGGATGACGCAATGCCGTTGCCTCATAGAAGTTGCCTTTTTCTATGAGTGGACGGGACAGGTTCATCGTTTTACTGCACTTTGCATTGGAAATAGCCACATCTATATTCGCGATAAAGACGATAAGTTTGTCCAGAAGCAATGAAAACCTGTTTTCAAGCAGATCAAGACTCTCGATATAGCGCTGTTTGACAAGTGAAACAAGTTTGATCTGGGATGTTTCGTAGTTTCTTGTGATCTCTTCAAAGAGAGGGGCCTGTACTTTGACGGCATTTTTTAAGTATTTATAGTGAAAATCTTTAAAAAAGTGATGCTGATTGTCAATGGTCACGAAAGATTCTTTGAGAGATTTTTCTATCAGCGT
>Ga0210119_1000056_pt1 | contig 25660 bp, 19 predicted proteins | sample China_Bullhead_C_2_FD_184859 | JGI IMG/M metagenome (GOLD analysis project Ga0210119, IMG submission 184859) | Wetland microbial communities from San Francisco Bay, California, USA, that impact long-term carbon sequestration -... | ecosystem: Environmental > Aquatic > Marine > Wetlands ... | reverse complement strand
CCGCCTCTGCCGCCTCAAGTGATACCAGGTTCATCAACTACGATAAGCGAAGTTAAGGATGTGAAGCATGCAAATGTTTATCTCTACTCATATATCAATTTTCTTCACGATGTGACAGTCACCCTTGGCGCCAGCGGTGATTTTTATAAACCGGAAAATACTCAGGAAGAAGATCAGAACCAGTTTAATCCGAAGATTGGAATTACCTGGAATCCGCTGCCTGATACCACCATACGGGCAGCAGCTTTCCGAGCGCTCAAAAGGACACTGGCTACGGATCAGACTCTTGAGCCGACACAGGTGGCGGGGTTCAACCAGTTCTATGATGATCTTAATGCAACAGATGCATGGCGCTACGGCGGTGCAATTGATCAGAAGTTTTCAGAGAATATATACGGCGGAGCAGAGTTGAGTAAAAGGGACCTGGACGTACCCTATTTTAATACGAATGATCTTATAAATAAGACAAGTGACTGGGAGGAAAAATTTTTTCGGGCCTACCTATACCTTACAGCTCAAAAGTGGTGGGCCTTCAGTTTAGAATACCTTTATGAGGACTATGAACGGGATGAAGCTTCCTCATTAGCCATAAAGGACCTTACCACGCACTCTATCCCTTTAGGGATCAACTATTTCCACCCCTCAGGGCTGGGTGTATCACTGAAAGGTACATATATTAACCAGGAAGGCAGCTATATCAGAGGCCGGGATCCGTTTACCGGTAACTTAATTATTGAAGACGGAGAAGATAATTTCTGGCTGGTTGATGCCGCTGTCAGATACAGACTGCCGAAGAGGTACGGTTTCATAACGGTTGGCGTAACAAATCTGTTTGACGAAGAATTCCAGTATTATGAAACAGACGTTGACAACCCGCACATAATGCCGAGCAGATTCTTTTTCACCAAACTCACGCTGGCAATCCCATGAATTCAGGAGGTCTTATATGAAAAACAAAAAAAACAGGTGTTATAAAGATGAAAATTCAGACATAAAGAAGGAGGAAATCATGCGTAAAAGAATTTTGACTATTTTTTTGGCTGTAGCAGGTATTACCATTATAGGGCTTGGCGCAATCAATGAGGCTAAGGCACTTAGCGTAGATGTTAAGGAAGATTGTACAAATTTTAATGTGGAATTAACAGATGTCACAGCTAATGTGGATGGTAGTTATACTTTTACATACCTGCCATCATCCGGAACTATAAATCTTTCTTCTATAAGTTATATGAGTCTAGGTATCGATAGACATTTTGTCTTAGGTCCTGGTGATGATCCGGTGGTCGGTGCGGGTAATCTGGATGGCTGGCTTGAGGGAGTGCCTATGAAGACTTATGCGCTTACGCCACAAGTTTTAAATAATGCACAACCGTTTTTAATAGAAGTTTCGGGGATTAGTGAGGACGTGGCAAATGCTATTAAGTATTATGGGAAGGATTCCATTAAAGGAGAAATTTTCCTCTATTCTAAGGCGGGCAGACAAGTAGAGTCCTGTGTTATCGATGGGCCGGTTATGCCACCACCACTGCCAGATCTGCCTATAGATGTGACAGTACCCCAAACCAAACAGGTTTCCCTTTTGAGAGGAAGCAATGTTACAGATTATTGCATTGATATAGACATCCGGACCGGATGTCCATTTCCGGATGCGGTCCCGTATGTATGTGGTGATCCTGAGGACTCTTTAGATATTGATGGTAATTTTAAAGTTGGTAGTGGTACTGGTGAAGACGAGGGCCCCGATTTGCTAACAATGGCACATGGTGCAGGTCAAGATCCGAGGTGCCCGGTCGTCAAGTTGTCTCATAATCCCTGCCAGTGGATCATTTTAACTGGTAAGGCATATGGCCCTGTCTGCTGGTAATTAAAAAATTTGGTCCGCAGATAGTCTCATTGAATTGTAACATTTGAGTCATAAAGGCAGGGTCATTTCGGCCCTGCCTTTAATTAGGATATTTACGCTTGGAATACTGAACTCTGTTAATGAAAAAACTGAAAAAAAATGTTGCGGCTTTTGTTAGTAAAAATTTCCATTTTACCAGAAAGCGCCTTTTAAAGGCGGCAGTTCTGGGCATTGTTGTCGGTGTGCTTGGACTTTTAATCAGCCCTTTCCAGTTTGCCATGAACCTTGAGGAGGACACCGGACTGGGACTGCTGTTCAAGCTCAGGGGACCCAGAAAACCGCCCGCTGATGTTGTGGTGGTGAGCATAGACAAGCAGTCGTCTGACAGGCTCGATCTCAACAACAACCCGGATAAGTGGCCACGTTCTCTCCATGCACAGCTGACCGAAAACCTGACAAGGGAAGGCGCCCGTGTCGTGGCCTTTGATGTACATTTTATTGAACCGAAAAATGCTGAGGATGACAACCTGTTCGCCCAGTCCCTTCAAAATGCGCAAAACGTCATTCTCACTGAACCCCTGGTGCCTAAGGAATTGCCGACATCGGAAAACGGTGCGGCAGTTGCCGGCTTTCACAACATTGTCAAGATTGTCAAGCCTTTTGACCTGCTTGCTGATGCAGCCCTTGCCACCGCCCCTTTCACCCTGCCGCGAATCCCATTCAAGGTGAATCGCTACTGGACCTTCCAAACCAGTGCCGGGGACTCGCCGACTGTGCCGGTGGTTGCATTCCAGCTTTCAACTCTTGAGTATTATGATGAACTTATCAAACTTTTGGAAAAGTTCAGCCCTGATCAGGTAGACAAGCTGCCGTCTGACAGGGAAGCCCTGGCCTCAAGCAGCATAAAGCGGGTGATCCGCGAAATTCATGAGATTTTTCAGGCTGACCCGCGGCTTGAACTGAAACTGCTTGCAGAGCTGGAAACTGCGAAACAAACAGCATCAGATCCAGATGCCTATGACGCGCTGTCAGGTCTTGTCAAGATGTATGGCGGGCCCACAAGCCGCTATATCAATTATTATGGCCCACCCCGCACCATAAAGACCATCCCCTATTACCAGGCCCTGCAAATCCGGGACGGCAAATATGAAGAGAGGCCGATGGATCTCAACGGCAAGGCCGTTTTCGTCGGGCTTTCGGAAATACTGCTGGCTGACAGGAAAGATAGCTTCTATACCGTGTATTCAACGGCAGACGGTATTTTTGTCAGCGGCGTGGAGATCATGGCCAGCGTCTTTGCCAACATCAGTGATGATCAGCCGATACAGCCAATCGGCTTAAAGTCCAATATTCTGCTTGTTCTTCTCTGGGGTATCCTGCTCGGTATTGCCTGCCGTATATCGAGCATGAAGATAGGCGCCCTGAATGCAATCGCTTTAAGTATTTTTTACCTTGCAGCCGCTGTCTATATGTTTAAAGCCAAAAACGTATGGTACCCGGTGGTTATCCCCCTGTTCTTCCAGGCACCACTGGCCTATCTTGGTGCGGCAGCCATAGAACATGGCAGTCTTTTTAAGGAGGTTTTGAGTAAGCTGCGCATGGAAAGGGACCTTTCTGTTGCCCGGGATATCCAGATGAGCATGATGCCGGAATCCTGCCCGACGATTGAAGGGTATCAGATTGCTGCCAGTTCAACCCCGGCACGGGAGGTAAGCGGCGATTTTTTCGATTTTATTGATATTGATGATAGTAACATAGGATTTGTCATTGCGGATGTTACCGGCAAAAGTGTTTCCGGTGCCCTGGTCATGACTGCGGCAAAAAGTGTCTTCCGTCTGCTCTCAGAGGAAAAGCTGTCGGTCGGTGACATCATGAAACGGGCCAATAAGCAGATAAAAAAAGACATCACCAGGGCAAAGGGTATGTTTGTAGCCCTGCTGTACGCGGTATTGAACAAGGATGAGAAAAGACTGGGCATGTGCAGTGCCGGGCAGACCCAACCCATTCTTCTCTCGGCTGAAACAGGTGAGGCAAAGCTGATCGAAACAGAAGGTGATGCATTCCCCCTTGGTATCATAGATGATGCAGATTACCAGGAAACAAAGCTGCAATTGGATTCCGGCGATCTGGCCATTTTTTACACGGATGGGGTTGTGGAGGCCATGAACAAGAAGGGAAAAATGTATGGCTTTGACCGCTTTCTTGAAGTAATAAAGGGGAACAGTGGCCTGGATGCCGACAAATTTCTGGAAAAATTAATTAACGACATAAACAGCTTTGTCGGCAAAGCAGAGCAGCATGATGATCTCACAATTGTGGTGATAAAGGTTGACTGATCGTGTACATAGAAAACTGCTGAACCGGTCAGCACTGTTGTTATACTACAGTGAGAAAAAAGACAGATGCAAAGAATCATCTCAAGACAGATATAAAATATTGGCAGTATAGCCATAAACTTCAATAGGGAAGATATTCATGGAACAACTACTTGAATTGCATTTGCCCAATATTCTTGGGGCAGAAAAAGAGGCGATTAAAAAAGCTGTCACTATTGCTGAGAAGCTGGGCTTCGCCAGGGACCGGATTGAGGACCTGAAGACAGCACTTGCCGAAGCATGTATCAATGCAATAGAGCATGGCAACAAGTTTGATCAAAACAAGAAAGTCAGGGTTACACTCGCAGCAAATAATAAATCTCTAGAGGTAATCGTGCACGATGAGGGTGAGGGTATTGACCCGAAAAAAATCCCCACAAAAAGGGTCCGCGATGACGGCCTTCCCTGTCGACGGGGCTATGGCGTATTCCTTATGAGCAACCTGATGAATGAGTTTTACTTTGAAAAAAATCCAGGCAAGGGAAATAACGTCAAAATGCTGATGCATCTCAACGGATAACAGGAGTATGCAGAGCTTTAATTTATATAGTTATAACTTGGCAGGAACTGCTAATCGGAGGTTTTAAGAATGAGTAAGGATATTAAAGTTTCAACAAGTCACAAGGGTGATATCGCGGTCATCAGCATCCAGGGAGATGTCACAGCAGTGACCGGGGAGGTCATCGGCAATGCTTACGGGAGCACCGATGTTTTAAATTCCCCCAAAATATTGCTGCAATTCGACAAGGACTGCTACATAAACAGCGGCGGCCTCGCATCCCTGATCGATATCGCCTCGGAAGGAAGAAAAAAACAGCAGAAAATTCATGCGTATGGCCTGTCTGACCATTTCCAGAAAATTTTCCACATGGTCGGCTTAACACGATGTATCCCGATTTTCACCTCGGAAGAAGCGGCAATGAAAGATTTTTAAGGTAATTTTAAAAATTGAAATATATTAACCAGAGTTATTCCTGACAGTAATATGCAGTGAACATGCTGACAATAATTAAAAAGAGGAGGACAAGATGTATTTCTCTCGCATAGTTATGGGGACAATAGAGCCCGACAAGCATGAGGAGGCTTTTACCATATTCACGGACAACATAATTCCTGCCGCCAGGGAACAAGAAGGGTTCAGGGGAGCCAATCTTTTCAGCAACCCGCAGAACGGCAAATTCATATCTACAACCATCTGGAAAACAGAAGAAGATATGATTGCAAGTGACGAAAACGGGTATCTTAATGGACAGTTGGATAAAGTTGTTAAACTAATGACTGGACCTCCGGTAATTGAGCATTACATCGTCCATTATTAATCAATAGCTCCTTGCACGACACGCCGACCGGAACAAAATAAATTTGTTTTTTCATCACACCTCCCTGTATTACGAAAACACTTTTTCCAAAAGAGTCGCTAGTTCATATATATAGAGCCTATATATTATAATAATTTTAGGTTTATGGATTGGTCCGCGGTTTGATTGAACTTTTCTGATGAGCAAAATCGAGAAATTCCCAATTTAAGCCAAACCGTCAACTATAGGGCGTGATTCGTAAATCATTCGGGAATTGTTCAGGTGTCCACCGGATATAAGAATATTCTATTTTGGGTTTTCCACAATTTGCTTTGGGCTCAAAAAAAAGGAGGACCGGTTTTCGGCCCTCCTTTTTTTGTACTTGGGATGGTGTGGTCTTTTTTACTCAGGTGAGATTCCCATCTCTTTTTCTTTTGCTGCGACTGCCAGCCTGGTTTTGATGGCAGTATCAGGGATAAGGCTCATGGAGTCAATGCCGCATTCAACCAGGAAGGTGGCAAACTCAGGGAAATCAGACGGCCCCTGGCCGCAGATGCCGATTTTCCTGCCGCGGCGTTTGGCAGTTTTAATAACCATGCGGATCATTTCCTTCACCGCATCATCTCGTTCGTCAGCGATACCGGCGATAATGCCGGAGTCGCGATCAAGTCCATAGGTCAACTGCGTGAGGTCATTTGAGCCGATGGAAAATCCGTCAAAGATGTCCGCAAAGGCGTCGGCAGAGATAACGTTACTTGGAATTTCGCACATTACATAGAGCTCCAGGCCATTCTCGCCCTGTACCAGACCGCAATCTCTCATAACCTCGATTACTTTCCTGCCTTCATCAGGGGTTCTGCAGAAAGGTACCATGAGCTTGATGTTATTGAGGCCCATGACGTTTCGAGCCTTCAGGAGACCCTGGCACTCAAGTTCAAAGGCCGGTCGGTATTTCGGATCGTAATATCGGGAAGCTCCGCGCCAGCCGATCATTGGATTTTCCTCCTCTGGCTCGTATAAGGTACCGCCAACCAGGTTGGCATACTCGTTGCTTTTGAAGTCTGATAAGCGAACGATGACATCATTCGGGTAAAAACCGGCAGCGATACGGCCAACTCCTTCGGCAACCTTGTCAATGAAAAACTGCTTTTTGTCGGCATAGGCTCCGGTCGTCTCGTCGATCTTCTTGACGATTTTTTGCTTTTCCGGGTCATCTGATTTTTTCAGCTCTTCGTAATTATACAGGGCCAAGGGATGGAGGCCGATATGGGAGTTGATGATGAACTCCTCGCGGGCCAGGCCCACACCATCATTGGGAATTTGGCACTCGGTGAAAGCCTTCTCAGGAATAGCCAGGTTCATCATGATCTTGGTCTTGGTTTTCGGCAGTTCGCCAAGGTCAACCTTCTCGATCTCAAAATCAAGGAGACCGTCATAGATATAGCCGGTTTCACCCTCTGCTGAAGAAACTGTAATTTCCTGTCCAGACTTGATGATTTTGGAACCGTCACCGGTACCAATAACACAGGGGATGCCAAGCTCGCGGGAGATGATGGCTGCATGACATGTCCGGCCGCCGCGGTTGGTGACAATAGCGCCGGCAATCTTCATGATCGGCTCCCAGTCCGGGTCGGTCATGTCGGTGACTAGGACCTGGCCCTTCTTGAAGCCATGAATGCCTTCCACATCTTGGATGACATTGGCAACGCCCTGGCCGATCTTGGTGCCGACCGCCAACCCTTCAACAAGAACCTTGCCGGTTTCTTTGAGCTTGTATGTTTCCATTACGCCAGCCGATGTCTGGGAGTGTACGGTCTCGGGCCTGGCCTGTACAATAAAAAGTTCGCCGGTACCAACTTTAATACCGTCACCATCTTTGGCCCATTCAATATCCATGGCTTTGCCGTAATGATCTTCTATAATACAGGCCCATTCAGCCAGCTTAAGGATTTCGTCGTCACTGATTACGTAGCTGCCGCGCTCTTCCGGGGTAGTCTCAACGGTTTTTACAGGTTCGGCAGTACCCGGATCATTGTCGTAAATCATTTTTATTTCCTTGGAGCCGACCCTTTTGCCGACGATGGGTCGTTTGCCCTGCTTCAGCGTTGTCTTGAAGACATAGTATTCGTCTGGGTTTACAGCACCCTGCACTACGGTTTCACCCAGGCCCCAGGCCCCTGTCAGAAATACCGCATCCTTAAAGCCGCTTTCCGTGTCAATGGAGAAAATAACACCAGAAGAGGCCTTGTCTGAACGGGCCATTTTTTGGACAACAATGGAGAGGTATACGTCAAACTGTCCAAAACCCTTGTCGTGCCGGTAGGAGATGGCGCGATTGGTGAAAAGACTGGCAAAACATTTTTTGCAGGCATCGATCAATGCATCATAGCCCCTGATATTCAGATATGTTTCCTGCTGGCCGGCAAAGGAGGCATCAGGAAGGTCCTCTGCAGTAGCGGAGGAACGAACAGCGACATCCACATCACTGCCGTATTCAGCTTCCATTTTTTTATAGGATTCGATAATGGCCTGGCGCAGGTCATCGGGGAATTCTGCATTGCGGATGATATTCCTTACCTTTTCACCACGCGCCTGGAGATTATGCAGGTCGTGGGTGTCAAGGCCTGCAAGGGCGTCTTTAATGGCATCTTCAATGCCTGCCTCCTTGAGTAGGTACTGGTAGGCATAGGCGGTAATGGCAAAGCCGTGCGGGATTGCCACTCCCTTTGAAGTGAGCTTCTGGTACATTTCACCGAGTGAGGCATTCTTGCCGCCAACTAGAGGCACATCTTCAATTCCTATGTCTTCAAACCAAATGATCAAGGCGTTATCGTGTTTTCCCATTTTTTTCTCCTGAGCCAAAGTATTACGTGAAAATATTACGTTCTGAAACCCGCCACACAATTGGGCGGAACGTCAACCGAAGGACATTCTTATAGTAAATCTGAAAGAAACGTTCAAGTATTGTTCCCCCTTTTTATATCTTAGTAAAGCTTTTTTTGTATTTGGAGCACGACAAGGGACCACTTTGTGTTGCTCAAAGAAAAATCACTTTTAAAAATATCAATAATCTGCCAAAAGTAAATAACATCTGTCTAACATATAGAAACTCGTGGAGGAAAAAACAATGGCTGGGGCAGGAGAGATGGAGACACTGACGGCAGAATATATTCAGAAGGGTGACCATGGAGGCAGTGACTATTTCGGCCTCATAAAAGAACTGGTTAAACGCAGAAACAGGTTTGCAAGAGCTGAGCGTGAATACGCAATATGGCAGGAAGAAATTGATAGGATTTATGAACTGGTCCGGGACGAAATACTGACCAACCAGGCCAGGCCGAGGACACCTGTAAAGTTCGGAACCTCCGGCTGGCGCGGTATAATAGGCAAGGATCTGTTTATCAAGTCGGTACGCCAGGTGACCCAGGCAATCATTGCGGTATACCAGGAGGTCGCGTCTGATGCTGAACTGGCAAAAGCTCTGGGTGTGGAGACATTCTCTGAAGCACAAATCCGTGGATGTGTGATTGGGTTTGATAACCGGTTTGGCGGAGAACTGCTGGCCCAGGGCGTCGTTGATGTACTGGTTGCAAACGGCATAAGTGTAAATTATGCAGGTGAGTCAACTACCGGGGTTCTTTCAGCAGCGCTCCTGGGACTTGATGCTGCCTTTTCCATAAATCTTACACCCAGCCACAATCCTCTTGAATATGGGGGATACAAGTTCAACGGCTCTGACGGTGGGCCGGCCTCCTCATTAATCACCGGCCTTATTACAGAAAAGGCCCGGAAAATAATAGATCAGGATTTACCAATCGCTGTATCGCGGGTGCGGAGAGGGGTAAGGGAATGTGACTCGCTAGAGGCATGGATAAGTATGGTGCGCAGGAACAGGGAGCGCCATGGCCTTGATTATGATGCCATTATATCAGGCTTTGCCCAAGATCGAGAGGTCGTCCTGGCCGTGGATTGTGTGCATGGCGCAAGCAGGCTGCACATCAGGAAGTTGATTACAGGAGGCCGGCAAGGAGTTCCACAGGACAGGCTCATTATACTCCGGGGGGAAAATGATCCTACCTTTGGAGGTGTGGCCCCTGAACCATCCTCGACCAATATGAAGCCGGTCATGCAGCTTCTTGCGGCACGGAAGGAACCTTTAAAACTTGGCGCTGTTATTGATCCCGATGGAGACAGGATAAGGATGACCGATGGTACAGTGGAAATTGATATGAACCTCTTTGGTGCCATGGCATATCACTTTCTGCATGAACATAAAGGCTTGCGGGGCATGGTGGCTAAAACAGTTGCAACCAGCAATTTTGCCAACAAACTGGCAGAAGACTTCGGAGAGGAGGTTTTTGAATCCCGGGTGGGTTTCAAAGAGTTCAAACCCGTGATCGGCAAGGCCCTTGTCTACTTTGAAGAATCAGACGGCATTAGTGTAATAGGCCATACCCCGGAGAAGGACGCATATATAGGAATGCTGCTTGGGCTTGATATGGTTATGACACTCCGTAAAAACCTGGGAGAGTATCTGCGTGAGATTCAGGAAAAACACGGGTATTACTATCCGGCCAAGGATGGCGTGATTGTTTGCAGCCAGGGAAAGGACTTGCTGGCAAAATTATCTCTGCTTGAACAATATGCCGCCGGAACTGTTATCAGGGTAGGGGAGGAAGAGAGAACAATTGCAAGAATAATTGACATTGACGGCAGGAAGATGGTTTTGGATGACGGCAGCTGGCTTATGATACGACCATCTGGGACAGAACCCAAGGTCAGATTTTACGTGGAGGCACGGGACAAAGAAAAACAGGCTGCCTTATTCGTGGCAGCGAAGGCAATGCTGGCTGAAATAGGCCTGCTGGAATAAAATTGAATATTTGAAAAATTGAAGAATGAATAATTTGGACAGAATATTTTCAGTTAGTCAATCAACAGCAATTTCGTGCGTTGATAATTTTCAATTTTCAATTTTTAAAATCTTCAATCTCAGTAATGATTACTGGTTGATTTTTGCATGTCAAAAAATTAAGGTGAGCAGTCAAGCATTAACCGCCCATTTATTTATGATATGTTAACTGTCTGCCCTGTTATTTCTGGCCATGGGTATGGTATGCAGACGTTTTCATGGGTGCTTCCAATATCATTTTTCAATTTCAGGAGTATTAGATTGCTATGTGGAATTACACAGACAAGGTTAAAGATCATTTTTTAAATCCCCGGAATGTAGGGGACATCGAAGATGCAAGCGGCAAAGGCGAGGTCGGTTCTCTGGCCTGCGGAGACGCACTTACCTTAACTTTCAAACTCGATGCTGACGGCAGGATTGAAGATGCAAAATTCAAAACATTCGGGTGTGCCAGTGCCATTGCCTCCTCATCTGCTTTGACAGAGATGATAAAGGGGTTAACCATTGCAGAGGCTGAAAATATTACCAATGAAGATATTGCCGAGTATCTGGGTGGTTTGCCCAAGGAAAAGATGCATTGTTCGGTAATGGGCCGGGAGGCCCTGGAAGCCGCCATTGCCAATTATCGCGGCGTGCCCATCCCAATGGCCCAGGGTGAGGTTGTCTGCGAGTGCTTTGGCGTCACCGACCTTGAGATCAGGAGAGCAATCCAGGAAAGTGACCTGAAGACAGTTGAAGAGGTTACCAACTTTACCAAGGCAGGTGGGGGCTGTGGCAATTGCCATGAGCGCATTGAGGAGCTGATCCGCGAGGTTCGCAAAGAAACCAGGGAGGAGGCCAGGGCCGAGGGTGTTCCCAAGAAATTGACCAATATACAGAAAATCAAAATGATTGAGGATGTGCTTGAAAGGGAGATACGGCCGGCATTGCGCAAGGATGGCGGTGATATTGAGCTCATCGATGTTGATGGGGATTTTGTCATGGTTTCGCTACGCGGGGCTTGCGTCAGCTGCATCGCTTCCCAGACCACGCTGAAGGAATACGTTGAGAAGAAATTGCGTGAGCAGGTCATTGATACCCTTATCGTTGAGGAGGTGAAAAAATGAGCAGCAACGTGGTCTATATGGATAACAATGCTACGACCAGGGTGGCTCCGGAAGTGCTAGAAGCCATGTTGCCGTATTTTTCAGACCTGTATGGCAACCCGTCAAGCATGCATACCTTTGGCGGCCAGGTGGGAAAGGCCCTTAAAGATGCCAGGGAGCAAATTGCCAATCTAATCGGCGCTTCCCCCGATGAAATAATTTTTACAAGCTGCGGTACCGAGAGCGATTCAACGGCAATTTTTTCCGCCCTGCAGGCATTTCCGGAAAAAAGACACATTGTCACGACCAGGGTAGAACACCCGGCAATCAAGAATCTCTGCGAAAACATAGACAATCTTACAGGTCACAAGCATAAGGTGACCCTGTTACCGGTAGACCGCGAGGGCATGCTTGACCTGCAACGCTATGAAGAAAGCCTGACAGATGACACGGCGATTGTAAGTGTCATGTGGGCAAACAATGAAACGGGAGTTATTTTTCCTGTGGCGCAGATGGCAGAAATTGCCAAAAACAGGGGAATACTTTTTCACACAGATGCCGTCCAGGCCGTGGGCAAGATCCCGATAGATTTAAATGATTATACGGCAATCGATTTTCTCTCCATATCGGGACATAAGGTGCATGCCTCAAAAGGTATCGGGGTTCTTTATGTGCGCCGCGCTACTCCCTTTGCCCCCTTTCTTATCGGCGGGCACCAGGAGCATGGCCGGCGGGGCGGCACTGAAAATGTTGCTTCCATAATAGGACTTGGTAAAGCCTGTGAATTGGCAGGGAACCGCTTGGAAGATGAAAATACACGGGTAAAGAGCATGCGCGATAAACTGGAGCAGGGATTGTTGGAGAAAATACCGCACGCCATGCTTAACGGCCACAAAACGGAACGTTTACCGAACACGACAAGCGTTAGTTTTGAATTCGTTGAAGGGGAAGCAATTCTGCTCCACCTGGACAGGTTCGGCATCTGTGCTTCCTCCGGGTCTGCCTGTACATCTGGGTCTCTTGAGCCATCCCATGTCCTGCGCGCCATGGGGGTGCCTTTCACTGCTGCGCATGGTTCAATCCGTTTCAGCTTAAGTGTTTACAATATCGAGGATGAGATTGACTTTATCCTTGAAAAAATGCCGCCGATCATTGAAAATCTCCGCGAACTGTCCCCCTTCTGGAAAGGGAATCACCCGGGTATGGTTGGCGGAAGTCAATGCAAATGCAGCTGTTAATTGTTCAATCCTCACCTATAGGAACCAGATGAAAGTTATTGCACCGTATTGTGAAATTCTTGAAGATTTGGATAAACAAAGCCTGTCGATACGTATTGAAGCCTGCGGTCGCATCTGCTACAAGAGCGAAGATAAAATAACGCCGGAATCGGCTGAACCCTTTATTCGTAACATAATAAAGCATGGCCATAATTCAGTCACCGAAATGGCGGTTCTAACCTTGAAGGTTCTTTATGATACTGAATCCATAGCCAACCAGTTTTTCAACCTGATGCCGAAGTTTTTGCTGGTGGATAGAATTGCTAAAAAGGAACTTCTCATATCCGGAAGCATCAGGGCATTCAGGGAGCTTTACAAGGAAAATCCTAAAGTGAAAATGGTTAAGGCTGTTGCACAGTATCTCGGCAGCTGTCACCCACTCTTTTATGAAGACCTGCTTCCGGAAAGGGGTTTAATGAAGCAGGAAGGGGTGCATGTGGAAAAAGTCCCCCTTAAAACAGTAGATGCTTTACCTGCAGGTCTTCTTGCAAAACACCGCCATGTAGCCGTTCTTTTTGTGGTCAATCGTGCCATAACCCATGAGATTGTCAGGCACCGGCCGGTATCCTATCTGCAGGAGAGCCAGAGATACTGCAGGTACAGCCAGGACAAGTTCGGCAGTGAGGTTACCTTTATCAAGCCCATGTTTTTTAAAGAGGGCAGCGCAGAATACAGCTTATGGGAAAAAGCGATGCTGGATACTGAGAAAATTTATCTTAAACTGCTGGAGACCTCCTCACCACAGGCAGCCAGGACCGTTTTGCCGAACTCCTGTAAAACTGAATTGATAACTTTTGCCAATCTTCTTGAATGGCTTCATATCTTCAAATTACGCACGTCAAAAGGGGCTGAGCCTTCCATGCGGGAGGTCATGATCCCGCTGCTTCATAAGTTTCAAAAAAAATATCCATCCATTTTTGACGCAATCCAGACAGAGATATAGGTATTTCTACTTGCTTTTTTGTTTAACTTGTTGTTATTACTTTGATGCCGAGTTTTCTGCGCACAGAGAATTCGAACATCAAAGTTGCTAAGGTTTGGTCTATAGGAGCTCTATAAATCTTTGAGAAATTAAGGAGGGAATGAAATGGCTTACAACGCGGTGGAAATGGCAGACTGGCAGATATCAGAGGCTGCTGAAAAAAATATGCCCACTCCTGAGGAATGGACAGAGAAGCTTGGGCTCCAGAAGGAAGAAGTGCTGCCCATGGGTAGATTGGCCAAGCTTGATTTTCTGAAAATCATCGACCGGCTTAAGGATAAACCTGACGGGAAATACATCGAGGTTACCGCTATTACTCCGACGCCTTTGGGTGAAGGGAAGAGCACCACCTCCTGCGGCTTGATGGAAGGTATGGGCAAACGTGGCGTCAATGTTGGCGGCGCCCTGCGTCAGCCATCAGGCGGCCCAACCATGAATGTTAAAGGGACGGCGGCAGGTGGTGGAAACTCTCTGCTGATCCCGATGACAGAGTTTTCCCTGGGCCTTACCGGTGATATCAATGACATCATGAACGCCCATAACCTGGCAATGGTGGCCATGACCTCCCGCATGCAGCATGAGCGGAATTATAACGACGAGCAGTTGGCAAGGCTCACCGGTATGCGTCGGCTTGATATTGATCCCACCCGGGTGGAGATGGGCTGGATCATTGATTTCTGCGCCCAGGCCCTCAGGAATATTGTCATTGGTCTTGGCGGCCGCTATGACGGCTTTACCATGCAGTCGAAATTCGGCATTGCCGTGGGTTCCGAGTTAATGGCAATCCTGGCTGTGGCCACGGACCTGGCCGACCTGAAAGAACGGATCAATGACATCACCGTGGCCTTTGACAAGAGCGGCAAGCCTGTGACCTGCCGTGACCTGGAAGTAGGCAATGCCATGGCCGCATTCATGCGCAACACCATCAATCCAACCCTGATGTGTACCGCTGAGTACAATCCCTGTCTGGTCCACGCCGGTCCCTTTGCCAATATCGCCGTAGGCCAGTCCTCGATCATCGCCGACCGGGTCGCTCTGAAACTCTTTGATTACAATATCACTGAGTCCGGTTTTGCCGCTGATATCGGATTTGAGAAATTCTGGAACGTCAAGTGCCGTTTTTCCGGCCTCAAGCCCCATGTTTCCGTTCTCACCGCTACTATCCGCGCCCTGAAGATGCACGGCGGCGGCCCCAAGGTGGTGGCCGGCAAGCCTTTGGATGAAGCTTACACCAAGGAAAATGTGGAACTGGTCGAAAAGGGCTGCGAGAACATGGTCCATTTGATCAATGTGATCCGCAAGGCAGGTATCAACCCGGTGGTCTGCATCAACCGTTTCTATACCGATACCGATGAAGAGTGTAAAGTCGTACGTAGGTTTGCCGAGGCTGCCGGTGCCCGGTGTCCCGAGTCCAAGCATTGGGAACTGGGCGGCGACGGGGCCCTGGAATTTGCCGATGCGGTTATCGATGCCTGCAACGAGGAAAACGACTTCAAATTCCTCTATCCTCTGGAAATGAAACTGCGTGACAGGGTCGAGATCATTGCCAAAGAGGTTTATGGGGCCGACGGAGTCGACTGGCAGCCCGAGGCCAATGCCAAGGCCGAGATGCTGGAAAACGATCCCAAGTACGCCGACTTTGCGACGATGATGGTCAAGAGTCACCTGAGCCTGAGTCATGATCCGACCAAGAAAGGTGTACCCAAGGGATGGCGGCTACCCATTCGTGACGTGTTGATCTATTCAGGCGCAAAATTCCTGTGCCCCTGTGCAGGTACCATCAGCCTGATGCCGGGCACAAGCTCCAATCCTGCCTTCCGTCGTATTGATGTTGACACGGATACGGGTAAGGTCACAGGGTTGTTCTAAAAGAAAAGAAGGTTTTACTGGCAAAATTTGCCGGGAAAAAATATCCGGGCGGGTCTGTGAAGCATGCAGCTTCATGTGGCCCGCCTGTTTTTTTGTTTTACTTTTTACATATAGGGTGTAAATTTATTAACTTGTCTCAGGTAATTTTGAATAACCACTTAATAAAAGATAATTTTTCATAGTCTTTATGGCAACCCCGCAAAAATTCAGAGGCATCCCCCCCAGACCAGTTCCCGGAAGACAGGTAGGCTCTACAGGCAAGTCTAGTCTCAGCGGTACAATTAAGGACCAGTCAGGCGCCGGCAAGGTCAGAATCGGTGATCTGCTAAGGAAAGAGGGGTATATCACGGCGAACCAGCTTGATCGCGCTATGAAGGTCCAAGCGAAAAGCAAAATGCGGCTGGGCCGGATTCTTGTTGAGCTCGGTCATATTGATGAGGAGACAATCCTCAACGTTTTAAGCCGTATATATGGCTTCCCTGCCATAACCATCTCCAGGGAAACACCCCAGCCAGAAGTCTTGAAAATGCTGCCCTATGAGGTCGCCAAGGAATATATGGCATTTCCTCTGCGGGTCGCTTCAAGCACCAATACCTTAAAAGTTACCATGTCAGAACCGACGGATAGCTCTGCAGTGGAAGCTTTGCAGGCGGCTGTCAAAATGAAGTTGACCGTCTGTGTTTCCACGGAACATGATATCGTGCAGGCCTACCGTACCCATTATAAGATCAGTGATGAAGAGTATGCCTCTTACCAGTCTCATGAGGAAGTTGAGGAGGAGGAAGAGGTCTCGGTTGAAGAGGTGGCAGACGACTTCGGTGCCCTGGCTTCAGAAGCAGCCGGCGCGCTTGAGATTGGCGCGGAAGAAGATGATGACGATATTATGGAGTCGTACTCCTATTCAGATGCCCCGATCATCAAGCTAGTAAACGGTATATTGATCAAGGCGGTCAAGGATGGGGTGTCTGACATCCATGTCGAGCCGTATGAGAAAAATCTCCAGGTGCGTTACCGTCTGGACGGCTCCCTCTATAAATCAATGAACCTGCCGCTTTCTATCAAGAACGCCTTGATCTCAAGGGTTAAAATCCTGGCCAACCTGGATATCACTGAACGGCGTGTACCCCAGGACGGCCGTATCAAGATGAAGCTGGGCAGGAACAAGGCGGTTGATTTTCGTGTATCTACGCTGCCCACCCTGTTTGGTGAAAGCCTCGTTCTCCGTATTCTTGACCAGAGTACTTTGAATGTTGACCTGACGAAGCTTGGTTTTGAAACGACAACATTTGATACACTGAAGCGTTGTCTTTACAGGCCGCAAGGCCTGTTGCTTGTCACCGGGCCCACAGGCAGTGGTAAAACAGTTACACTCTATTCTGCGCTCAACTCATTAAATAGGGAAGATACCAAGATTTTGACTGCTGAGGATCCGGTTGAGTTCAACTTTAGGGGTATCAACCAGGTTAATGTGCACCAGGAAATCGGTATGACTTTTGCCGCCGCCCTGAGGGCCTTTCTACGCCAGGACCCCGATATCATCATGGTTGGTGAGATTCGCGACATGGAAACCGCGGAAATTGCCATTAAGGCTGCTATGACCGGCCACCTTGTTTTCAGTACCCTGCATACCAATGACAGTGCGGCAACCATTGGCCGTCTTCTGGACATCGGTATTCCATCATACATGGTGGCCTCATCGGTTACCATGGTGCTCTCTCAGCGACTCGGCCGCAGGCTCTGCAACAATTGTAAAAAGATAGTAAAACATCATACAGAGCAGGAACTGATCGCAGCCGGTTTTGGTCCTGAAGAAATTCCGGATCTGGAAATATATGGACCCAATGGCTGCTCACTCTGCAAAGGCGGGGGCTACAAAGGCAGGGTTGGTTTTTTTGAGCTCATGGAAGTCACTGAGGAGGTGGCCAAGGCCATTAGTGCAGAGGTGCCTGAAGATATACTGCGCAAAACGGCCGTCAATGAAGGGATGGTGCCGCTTCGCGAAGCGGCACTGCAGAAGGTGCGCGAAAGTGTAACCAGCGTGGATGAAGTCCTCAAGCGTACCGTTCTGACCAAGGAAAGCCTGCCTGCCTACCTGGTCAATCCGGATTTGGACAATTATGAAGATGGGGACGTCATCATTAGGGAAGGAAATACGGATAATGACTTTTTCGAACTCATCCAGGGTGCTGTAATCATTGTTAAGAGCGGCAAGAAAATTGCTGAAATAAATCAGCCAGGCGCATACCTTGGCGAAATGTCTGCCATTTCCGGAGAGGCCAGGTCAGCATCAGTCTTTTCCAAGGGCCCTTCCACCCTCAGGCGGTTTCAAGGTGATAAACTTTACGAAGTTATTGAGAATTACCCTGATGCTACCAGGCATCTGTTCAAGACCATGGTCAGCAGGCTGGAACATTCAAACGAGATCATCATGAAACTGGCCAGCGGCAGGAAGGGCAGGTAAGGACCAATTGAAAATTGAAAATTGAAAATTTATGGTAGAAAATCTTCCTTTAATCATCGGTAGCAACAAATGCCGAAAATCTTCAATCTTCAATTTCTCAAATCTTCATTTTTTTTTACTTTTCCCCCTGCAGGAAGTTCACAATTTTTTCCGGTGCTTCCGACATCTGCCCGGCCAGCTCTGTCAGCGGTTTGCCGTTACGTTCCGCTTTCCTGATAACAGCTGAGTCCGGGAAAAAGGCTATTGGTGTTTCACCAAGGATTTCCTGCAGAAAATTCACATCATCATCATCCTGAACAAGGTTTCCCACAAAAGAAATTTGGGGAATACCCGAATCAACTGCCAGTTTCTTAATTTTCAGAGCTGTCCTCACGCTTGATTTAGAGGGAATAACCACGATCAGGAGATGATCGACCCCGGCAATGGTACCACGGCCAAGATGTTCGACCCCGGCCTCCATGTCCAGCAGGACAACCTGGGTTGGAGAGAGCAAGAGTTTTGTCAGCATTCTTTTGAGCACGGTGTTTTCCGGACAGGCGCAACCTCCCTCTGCTGTCTGGATGGCTCCCAGAACCATGAGTCGTATGCCGTCCTGTTCTATCATGAATTTTTGCAGCAGGTCGTCAACCTGGGGATTAATCTGATAAAAGGGCGAACCCTGTACTTTTCCGGAACGTTCCACCAGGAGCTCGGTCATGTCGGCAATGGGTTTTATCTTATCAATATCTTTTATGCCGAGGGTTTGAGCCATGTGCGGACTCGGATCGGCATCAATGATAAGAACCTCTTTGCCTTGGCTTTTGAACTGGCTGGCTAGAAGAGCCATGATGGTTGTTTTGCCGACGCCGCCTTTACCGCTGATTGCTATTTTCATGTGCCTTTACCTGTTGTAGGAATGATTGATCTTGCAAGTTTCATAAATATGATTATGTTCTTCATAACTATTATATATAGTTATGATAAGCTGTTAATGCCACAATTGAAAGAAAACAGCCATGATATTACCGGCTGCTGTTAATTTTAAAATCATGTCTATGATGAGTATATAAAGGAGGAAGAAAAATGTATAATCGTTCTACCAGCAATGAACGCGCTATTGCCCAGACAACAACCGAGGCCTCAACCATTTTTCTGGCCAAGGTTTTCAACTGGATGGCAATCGGCTTGGGTTTGACCGGGTTCGCTGCCTTTCTGACCGTTAACTCCCAGGCAGCGTTACAGTTTGTATTCGGCAATAAAATGGTATTTTACGGCCTGATTTTCGGAGAATTGGGGTTGGTTTTTTATCTTTCCGCCAGGATTGAGCGTATATCAGCCCAGGCTGCCACCGGTTTATTTGTTGTTTATTCTATTCTCAACGGTGTGACCTTGTCGGCAATCCTGCTTCTGTATACCATGACCTCAGTTGCGGCGACCTTTTTCATTGCAGCAGGGATGTTTGGTGCCATGGCCGTCTATGGTTTTATCACCAAGAAGGACCTCTCCAGCTGGGGCTCCTTTCTCTTCATGGGTCTTATCGGCATCATCATTGCCATGGTGGTTAATATCTTTCTGGCCAGTTCAATGATGTCCTGGGTAATTTCCGGTATCGGGGTAATTATTTTCACCGGACTGACTGCCTATGATGTTCAGCAGATCACCCGCATGGGTGAGCAGGGTATTATGAATGGCGGTGCGGCGGTAATTCGCAAAGGTGCAATAATGGGCGCACTTAAACTTTACCTCGATTTTATTAATCTTTTCCTTATGCTGTTGCGCTTTATGGGTGACAGACGGTAGTCATCTGCATGAGATTCAGGAGGGAAGGACAGCGTCAATTACTGATGTATTCGTTATAAGTCCAACCAAGCAATAGCGCCATCTGGTAAAATCAAATTGTTGCAATTGGTATACTTGTCCGCATCGTGCTTTTTACGATATCGTCAATGGCTGCCGTATTTTTCCTGATAATTTTCCTGCAGCGAGAGAAGCTTTTCCAGGTACTCCTGCTGGTATATCAGTGTGCTATTTCCTTGTATTTCAGCAATAAGGGAATTCAGGGTATAACGGATGTCAATACCATAGCGGTTTGCATCAGCGCTATTCGCCCTGTCAATTATCAAAGTTGAATAATACCGGATCAGTGTCCTTAAGTAGGGTTCACGACGGAAAAGATACGACTGACCGCCGAGGGTGTTTATAAAGTATCCGGCATATTCGTATAACCCTGCTAAAGGGAGGTCGATGTCCAGATTCGAATCAGAGCAATCCGGCGCGATTTCTGACCACTTGTAGAAAAGAGCCATTGTAGGCTCGATATTTTCCCTTTCATGAGTCAAAACGTCTTTAATCAACAGGATGTCTTTGGGCCCCAAAATCCGAAAAAAGTGGGCTAAATTGTTCAAGATTGCAAAGAGATCATCTGTCTCTCGGACAACAACAGGAGGATTGGCGATCAATTTGTTGATGATTCCTCTAAAATGATCATGGGCTGATCCTTTGACGGCATACTTAAGGATATAATCCCGGTTGTCGAGGTGTTCAAAGAAAAGGAGTATTTTGTCAGCCGTTTGCCGGCATTCATTTTGCAAAGCAGGCGAGTCTTGCGTTTCACCTTGGGTTAGATGTAATGGTGCCTCCCTTTCTTGTTCGGGCGGGGAAGTTTCAACCTGCTGGTCAATTTCTTTTTCTTCAGGTTCTTTCTCCAGCAAGGTGATCTGGGGGTCCTCTACATCCTGCTTAAATTGCCATGGGAGGTTTCCGGAAAGGTAACTCCAAGCCATGTAGAGTATGCCGACCAGAATGATAATAAGAAAAGTGATAAGAGGTGCTGAGTATCTTTTCGGGGGTTTGCGCGAAATTTTAGGCATAATGGCAATTGTTTCGTTAAGGCATTTATCGTGGGGTTTATTTAAAAACTGAAAGTTATTTCAATTATTTTTTATGGTATCCGGCTTTTATACTGAGGTCAATTAGAAATACATTATTGAGGGAATTGAGGTCTCTGTATAGTGTTTGGAAACTCAGCAATATCTATTTTTTTTCTGCTTGACTCGACTCTATATACACACTATTATTGCCGCTTATTTTACTGAATTGCTATTCAGTATTTATGATTTAAGACAGACCAGTAAAGGAAAATCTTTTCTTGTCAAACACATAACTCGGCTTGTTTCTTAATACTTTTTATAAACACATACAATTTAAGGAGGATCTGTTATGTCTGTTTCTGTTGTCGGTCATTCCAACCCTGACACCGATTCTGTAACTGCTGCGATTGCCTTTGCCAACTACTTGAAAGCAACTGGTACAGATGCTATTGCCTGTATGCAGATATCTGTTGAAAATCTGAATCCTGAGAGCAAAGTAGTTCTCGGGAAATTCGGCCTGGCGGCACCCCAAACAATGACTGATGCGGCGGGCAAGGATGTGGCTCTAGTTGATTTCAGCGATATAGGCCAGGCTCCGGCCAATATCGGGGACGCCAATATAGTGGCGATTGTCGATCATCATAAAATAGGCGACATTACCACCGGCAGTCCGATTTTTTTCTATGCCAAGCCGGTTGGATGCACCTGTACGGTCCTTTTGGAAATGTACAAAAACAATAATGTTGAGCTGCCCAAGGATATCGCCGGCGGTATGCTCTGCGCCATCCTGAGTGACACCGTTAATTTCAAGTCACCGACCTGTACAGATGCTGACAAGGCCGCGGTGGCCGAGCTTCTGAAAATCACCGGTGTTACGGATCAGGATGCGCTCTTCATGGAAATGCTGAAAGCCAAATCCTCTGTAGCAGGAGTACCCATCAGGGATCTTGTTTTCCGCGACTACAAGGATTTTGATATGAACGGCAAGAAAGTTGGCATCGGCCAGATCGAACTTGCTACTTTGGACCAGGTTGCTGATATCCGTGAAGACCTTTACAAGACGATTAAGGAAGTCAAGGCAGAAGGGCGTCATTCGGTGCTGTTTATGCTCACAGATGTGGTCAAGGAAGGAACCGATCTCATGGTTGTGTCCGATGACCCGGCCATCATTGAGGGGGCCTTTAATGCCAAATTGGCGGGGCAATCCATGTGGGTTGACGGCATGATGAGCCGCAAGAAACAAACCGTACCGCCCCTGCAGAAGGCTTTCGGCGCTTAATTAACCTGACACGTAAGTTGATAAAAGGCCATGCGTTTTGCGCATGGCCTTTTACGTGCATATGAAGGGCGATAGCCCCAATAAGTCTAATAAAGAATCTTTCCAGCGGAAGTGTCAAACTCCTGTTTCTATCGTTTCAGTAATGCTCAGCGGCATATACTGGCTTAAAAGACACCATTAATCCACTTTCAGCCTTAAATGTTGAGTTATTTTCTGCTCCTGCGATCTTATCATATCTCACTTTTAACTCCTCACTGCCGTTGGCTGGCTGGGCAGGCTATCCTTTCGATATCATTGTCATAAGTGAATTCTTCGTCGCGCTCTGAAGTATGGCACCTGATACAGATGAATATCTCGGGTATTCTGGCAATATCTGCAGGGTCCTGGGTTGCTGTATGTTTTTTGCCTGGGCCGTGGCATACTTCGCAGCCCACCTGCTGCAGTTGGACAGGTAAAGCGAGCAGCACAGAAGCATCGTTGCTGATTTTTATGTCCTTGTATTCAGCCGTAACGTGACAGGGAAGGCAGTCAAGGTTGAACTGCTGCTCTTCTTCGGACAGGGTCTGGTAAGCTGAGGCATGAGCAGTTTTTTCCCAGAAAGTGGTTTGCGGAGAATGGCATGCGGCACAACCCTTCCAGCCGGTGAAGACCAGTTTTTCAAGCTGCAGTTCAGGTAGGGCTGGAGAAGTTGCAGATTGATCAGCCTGGCTCCTGCCAGCCTGGTTTACGCTTAGTTTTGCCGTCTCAACAATTTTCTTGACTTCAGGCTGGTCCGGCAGGTTGACCTCCAGGGGTATAAAGTGATTTTCATATGTTGAAGGGGTCTGACCTGACTCCTTCAGGTCGTGGAGTTCATTTTCGAGAAAGATGATTTCAGAAAGCAACCTATCTCTGGAGGCCAACAGGGCTTGATAGCTATTATTTGCAGGGAGATTCTCTTTTTTTTCACGCCGTTCGATGCGGCTCATGCGGCCGTTGATGCCATCGAGTTCCAGTTTCTTTGTAGCCAGCTCTTTTGTAGCGCCTAGACGGCCCCAGGTTTTCGACTTCTGCCAGTCAATTGACATCCAACCAAGATATTTCCCCTGTTTCCCCGTCTGAGCAATGAGGCTTTTATTCTTCAATTGTGGCACAATATTTCCGGACCGGGGAGTAGACTGAATGATAATATGAATATCTGGAAAAGATTCAGCGATCGCCTGGTTCTCATTCATCACGTTGTTTGAAAGCAGGATAAGGAGATCACATCTGGCAGCGAGATTAGCTACAATATCCGGTAGTGCTTTCTGCCAGGGAATAAGAACAGCATCTTCGTTTTCGCCGAATCGAATTGATCCATCATGACCTGTCAGGCCGATAACACCAACAGAAAGACTCCCGACCTGGCGTATCAGGCTTGCGGGAAAAAGGGGCCGTAAATCCGATTTGCTTACCAGGTTGGCAGAAAGCCAGGCAAATTTAGCCCGTGCCGCTTGGTCCTGAAGAAAAGAAAGGCCTGCAGCCAAATCATTCTTGCCGACTGCCACGGCATCATAGTTCATAATGTTATAGGAATCGATTATTCCAGCGGCCGTGATTTTTGCCTGCTGCAGGAGCCCGGGCGCAAGGCCTTCCTGCTTGAAAAGCAGGTTGCCGCCGTCAAGGATCAGGTCCGGAAGTTCACGGAGCCCTTTTATTTTTTCCAGCTGGTATGCTTTTTTGGACAGACCGCCCAGTTGACGGCTTGATCAGCCACAGGGCTCTGTTTCTCCCATAACATCATTGGAGTAGAAGAGCAGCAGGTTCTGTTCACCGGCAATCGTTGTGCCGGCTGCATAGATTCCTGATGGTGTGATGCTTAGGATTAGAAGGAGCATAAATAAACGTATCATCAGCGGCTATCCTTTTTTAAATTATTGTTGAGATTTATTTTTACGGGCTTTAAGGATCTGGTGCCATTTTGTCAGTCGTTCCTTGACAAGCCCTTCATAGCCCCGATTGGTAGGATGATAATATTTTTTGCCGCAAAGTTCTTCAGGCAGATGTTCCTGGTCAACCAATCCTTCTGTATCATCATGGGCATACCGGTATCCTTTGCCGTAGTCCAGATTCCTCATAAGTCGTGTCGGGGCATTGCGAATATGAAGCGGCACAGGCAGCGAACCTGTTTTTTCAATATCCCGCCTCACTTCACTATAAGCCTTGTAGAGCGCATTGCTTTTCGGTGCTGTGGCCAGATAAACAGCAGCCTCAACAAGGGCGAGCTCTCCTTCGGGAGAACCCAGCATATGATAGGCATTACGGCAAGCAACTGCAATGGAAATTGCCTGAGGGTCGGCTATACCAACATCTTCAGAGGCAAACCGTATGAGGCGCCGGGCAATATAGAGAGGGTCTTCGCCGGCAGCTAACATGCGGGACAACCAGTAGAGAGCGCCATCCGGGTCACTGTCACGCAGACTTTTATGCAGTGCCGAAATCTGGTTGTAGTGTTCTTCACCTGCTGCATCGTAGCGCAGGCGCCTGCGCTGGCTGGCCTCTTCGGCAGCATGGACGGTAATGACTGACAAACCATCTTTGTCTTCACCTGCCGGTTCGGCAAGATCAGCAGCAACCTCCAGGATGTTCAAGGCAATCCTGGCATCTCCGTCAGCCAGCGAACAGATATGGGCCATGGCTTTTGCGTCAATAAGGAGTTTACGGCTGCCCAGCCCATTTTTTTTATCAACTAAAGCACGCTCCAGGATAATTTTCAAATTTTCTTGGGACAATGATTGAAGCACCAGCACACGGCAGCGCGAAAGCAAAGGCGCAATGACTTGGAAAGAGGGGTTTTCGGTAGTGGCACCGATCAAGGTCAAAAGGCCGCTTTCAACATGGGGCAGAAAGGCATCCTGTTGGGCTTTGTTGAAACGATGTATTTCATCGACAAACAAAATGGTATGGACATGCTCCGCATCTTTGCGTTTATTGGCCTTGGCAACTATTTCCCTGACCTCTTTAACCCCTGCCAGAACAGCTGAAAAAAAGACAAAGTCTGCAGCCATATTCTGGGCCAGAATCCTTGCCAGAGTTGTTTTGCCGCTGCCGGGGGGGCCCCATAACAGCAGGGAGGGTATTTTCTTCTGCCGGATAAGCTTGTCAAGGATCCTTCCTTTTCCCAACAACTCATCCTGGCCGACAAAATCCTCTATCCGGATTGGCCGCATGCGTTCAGCAAGGGGAATATGTGTAGATGCCTGAGAATTCATGAACATGATCAGCGAGTGTTTTCTTCCGCGGCTCTATATCTGGGTTCATGCGCAGCGGGAGGCTTTATTTTTCCTGATTTAAGGAGTTTCTAGTCTACTATTCTAAACTAATAATGCAGTTCAATGTGCGGTGCAAAAGTCTTTCAGATTTAGCAGCTGTATAAAATCTCCTGCCATTTTTTTTCAAGGCGTTTTGCTGA
>Ga0210119_1000054_pt1 | contig 26374 bp, 28 predicted proteins | sample China_Bullhead_C_2_FD_184859 | JGI IMG/M metagenome (GOLD analysis project Ga0210119, IMG submission 184859) | Wetland microbial communities from San Francisco Bay, California, USA, that impact long-term carbon sequestration -... | ecosystem: Environmental > Aquatic > Marine > Wetlands ... | reverse complement strand
GTATACCCGTTTTGTCTGTACACAGACCCATCTCTCCGCCAAGTGCATCTACTTCTCTTACCAGGTGACCTTTAGCCAGTCCGCCTATGGCAGGGTTACACGAAGATGCCCCTATCTGTTCTGCTAATATTGTGATCATCAGTGTTTTACTGCCCATACGTGCAGAAGCCAAAGAAGCCTCTATCCCTGCATGTCCGCCACCGATGACTATGACATCATAATTCATAAAAAAAACCTTACCTCTTATTCACAAGCCACAGCAGGGAACAAGAAAAAATATATATTTTGCTATAATAATCGAATTATATCCAAAAAAAGAGAGTCTATGTTTACAGGTTTAATTCGTGAAATTGCTACTGTTAAAAGCTATCAAAACAACATCTTGACCATCAAGTCTAAACATAAAGCAAAAATGGGAGACTCTATAGCTATTAACGGTGTTTGTTTAACCGTTATCAAACTGCACAGTGATGGTTTTGACCTTGAACTGGCAGATGAAACACGTTCCATCATCGATGAGAGTAAGCTCTCCGGTGCTGTGCATATGGAACCTGCCATGATGATGAACGATCGTTTTGAAGGGCACATCGTACAGGGGCATGTCGATTGTGTCGGTACTGTCTCACAGATCACACCTCGAGAAAATGCCACAGACTTCATCATCACTGTGGATAAAAAATACATCGTACATATCATACCAAAAGGCTCTATCACCATCGATGGTATCTCTTTGACCGTTAATGATGTAGGAGCAGATCATTTCAGACTCACCATCATCCCCCACACACTTAAAGAAACCCTGATGAAAAACTATAAAGTGGGAACGAAACTGAATATTGAAACTGATGTCTTTGCACGATACATCGACCATATACTAGCCCACAGAAGTGCTGAAAAAAGTATGAGCTGGCATGATGTGGACAGTTTACAAATGACATACTAGTGAATATCTACGACTATATAACCCCTAAGAACGGTGAAACCTTCACCACCCTTCTCGAACATAAAAATATCAAGATCAACCGTATCATTAGTTCAGATAATGTAGAGGAAACAGAATATATACAGGAAGAAGATGAATGGCTTGTTGTACTTGATGGTAAAGCGACACTCCTTCTAAAGGATGAAAAGAAAACACTTATAAAGGGAGAGTCACTTTTCATCCCTTCAAAAACACCCCATCGTGTTTTAAGTACGCAAAATGGTACAGTTTGGCTAACGGTCCATATCTTTTAAATACTCTGCATCTCTCATACTTCGGGCTTGGGCATTACGTACTTTTTTCAGTTCCATATCTATATATTCCAACCCCTCAAGTAATTTCAAGCTGGCTACTGTTGAGTAACGCATCATTTCAGCTCTGTGGACAAAGATAAAAAAATCATTTTCATACAATCCCAAACGTATGGCTGCTGCTGTTGAGTAGGTGGTAAGCAGTGCATCCTCTTTTGAAATGGCCCTTATCTCTGCAAAGTGTTCTTTTGTCCAAAGCAGTGGATTGTGTGCGGGGCTGAAAGCATCCTGATAGATGATGTCTATTTTTTCTTTTATCTTTGGGATACTTTTTCTTGCATCACCTAGAAGTATCTCTATCTTGAACTGTTCATCTTCATAGTAAAGATCAGAACTGACCGCTTTGATAATGTGTTTGATACTCTCAAATTCCGGAGGGAAATCAAAGGTATCCAGAGAACGAACAAGTCCTTCATCAAACTCTGGAGAGAGTATATGTATTTTTGTCTTTAAGCCCTGTTTTTTTATGTAATACAGGGTTGCAAAGGTATTATATCCCAGACCGAAACAGATGTCTAAGATAGTCAGTTCGCTCTTTTTTTGAGTGAAAGACAATGCGGGTTTTACATGTTTCTCTAAAGACTCATGTAGCGCACCATCTTTGGTAGAGTGGTAGGGTTCATCAAACTCAACAGAAAAAAGTGTATTGGTACCATCTTCACACAGTACCAACTTTTTTTCTTCCCTTAACGATTCATTATACATTATTCGTTATTTGTTTGCCTCTTTAAGCTGCTTTTTTGTCATATGAAGTTTTTTGTTGTTCATTACACCTATACCTCTGTCCAAAACAGTGTGTGCGATAAGCTTTGCTTCACCTAGTGAATGCATCTTATAGGTTCCGCACTGATACTTATTCAGTTCTGGAATGTCTTTTTTGCTTTCAACATCAAGGACATCTTTCATCGACTCCTTCCACGCTTTTGCTACCTCTTTGGCTTTTGGTGACCCAAGGAGTGACATATAAAAACCTGTACGACATCCCATAGGAGAAAGATCTATGATCTCTACATCTTTACTGTTGAGATGGTCTCTCATAAAACCGGCAAACAAGTGCTCCAAGGTATGGATACCTTTTTCCGGCAATGCTTCCTCGTTCGGTACACAAAAACGCAGATCGAACACTGTGATGTCATCGCCACTTGGAGTACTCATCTTTTTGGCCACACGTACTGCAGGTGCTATCATCTTCGTATGGTCTACTGTAAAACTGTCTAATAAGGGCATAGGATTTCCTTTAATATTTTTTTGATTATAGCGAGATTTACTAATTTTTCACTCTTGGCTTATTGTAGAGTGATGAACTTCACAGCTTCAAGAGCCGATTTCGATACATTATCCGTATGTTTTAATAGCAATGCTTCATCTGCATATCCGCATGTCACACCAACACTATCGATGTTCGCTGCTTTGGCCGCCAAAATATCCATTGGGGTATCACCTATCATCCAGTACTTACTTTTGTCACTTTGTAATTTTGACAAAGCTTTAAAAATAGGTTCAGGGTGTGGTTTGGGATTTTCCACATCCTCCCTGCCTATCAATACATCAAAATAGGTCATCAGCCCCATATGCTCCAAAAGTTCTATGGAATACTTAGCCGTTTTGGTCGTTACAACTCCCAGGACTGCATGCTGGCTTGCAAGTTCTACTGCCTCCCTTGCTTCAGGAAGCAACACTGTCTTGGCACATGAAATTTTTTGATAATGCATTTTATACGCTTTCACATGTGCATCTACAGAAGCCTCTTCAACGCCCAGTGTTGCAAACATCACATCTAAAGGATGCCCTATCTCAGCTTTGATCGATGCATCATCAGGTGCTTTTTTTCCATGTGCCTTAAATGCAACGCTAAAACTTTCCAGTATGGCTTCTGTTGAATCTATCAGTGTTCCGTCTAAATCAAATAGTATTATCATCTTCTCTTTCTTTATGCATTAATTTTGGTGCTGAAGCAAGTAATTTTTGTGTGTAGGGATGCTGAGGATCTTCCATCACATCTTCTACGAGACCTTGTTCAACTATTTTACCCTCTTTCATCACAGCAACCTCATCTGCTATCATAGGGATAATAGATAGATCATGTGTGATAAACAAATACGAGACTCCTGATTCTTTTTGCAGTCTGGTAAGTAAGTCTAGGACCTGTGTCCGTACAGAGACATCAAGTGCTGATGTAGGTTCGTCACAAATGATCAGTTCAGGTTCTACAGCCAATGCTCTTGCGATACCTATACGTTGACGTTGTCCACCTGAAAACTCATGCGGATAACGATGCATGTGGGCAGCTTCCAAATCCACTTTTAAAAGAAGTGCCTCAATATACTGATCTTGTTCTCTTCTGCTTTTTGGTCCCGCATCCAAACTTATCATACCTTCTCTAATAATATCGGCTATGGTCATTCGGGGATTGAGCGCAGAAAAAGGATCTTGAAACACCACCTGTATCTTACGTCTGTACGGACTTAAAGCTTTTTTATCCAGCCCAACCAGATTTTGTTTCTCAAAGCGCACTTGTCCCTCTGTCTCATCCAGTAGAGAGAGTATTGCTTTACCGATGGTACTTTTACCGCTTCCTGATTCTCCAACCAATGCCAGTGTCTTTCCCTTTGCAATAGAAAATGTGACATCATCTACCGCCTTGACATACCCTGTTGTTCTTTGAAAAAAACCTTTTTTGATGGGGAAATGTACTTTTAACGCTTCTACCTCAATTAGGGGATCAGATACTTTTTCTTTGTTGTATGCTTTGGTGGACCTGGCATCTGCCAACAAGCGCTGCGAATAAGCATGTCGTGGATGCGTAAAAAAATCTTTACATGCTGCTTGCTCAACGATCTCTCCCTTTTTCATGACTGCAACCCTGTCAGCCATTTCTGAAACGACAGCCATATCATGGGTGATGAACAAAATAGAGAGATCTCTTTGCTTACATATCTTTTTTAATAACCCGAGTACTTGTGCCTGTATCGTGACATCTAATGCCGTTGTAGGCTCATCCGCTATAAGCAGGTCAGGTTCACAGGCAAGTGCAATAGCTATCATCACTCTTTGTTTTTGTCCACCGGAGAGTTGATGCGGATACCAGTGGTAACGTTCTTCAGGATCTTTTAATGCAACTTCCCTAAATAATGAGAGTACCTTCTCTTTGATCTGCTCTTTTTTGAGCCCCAAATGCAGCTTTATCACTTCTGCAACTTGTGAACCTACCGTCATAACCGGGTTCAACGCAGACATAGGTTCCTGAAAGATCATCGCTATAGATTTGCCTCGTACTTTTTGCATCTGTGATTCTGGAAGATTAAACAATGCTCTCTCTTTTAAATGAATCTCTCCTGAACGCACAACGATGACTTCGGGTAGCAGTCGCATGATAGCTAATGAGGTTAAAGACTTACCAGACCCGGACTCGCCGACTAAAGCAAAGATCTCTCCATGTTGAATATCAAAACTGACACGATCCAATAATATTTCACTTCCCACACTCAACGAAAGATCTTTAATGGTTAAGATACTGCTCATACTTTATTCCTAGGATCCAGTACCGTTTGAATACGGTCAGAAAATAAATTGGCGGCCAAAACCAAAATAAACATGAATACAAATGCCGAAAAAAGTGACCACCACACCATGGGGTCTCTCGCCATCTCCAGTCGGGCCTGATTTATCATATTTCCCCATGAGTGCATCGTTGGGTCGACCCCTACACCTACATAGGAAAGTACAGCTTCTGCAAGTACCAAGCCAGAAAAGTCCAACACCACAGAAATAAGAATGATATGCATAAGATTAGGCACAATGTGACGACGAATAATAGTAAACTTGCTCACACCAAATGCTTTTGCTGCGGTTACAAACTCCATTTGAGAGATTTTAAGCGTCTCAGCTCTAAGCAGTCTACATAAACCTGTCCATGAAGTGATCCCAAGGATCAAAATAAGAAATAACAAACGCAGATCAGAACGTTCAAGGGTGGTTTCAAACCATGTTGGATTGTTATCCATCATCACCTGCATAGAGAGCACCCCCGCTGCGATCAGCAGTACACCTGGGATCGAAGAAAGCGTTGTATAGAGATACTGGATCACATCATCTACCCAGCCGCCAAACAACCCCGCACTTACACCCAGGATCACCGCTACAGGTAACATAATAAGTGTTGTAAGTATCCCTATGAGGACCCCGGTACGAATGCTCTTGAAACTTTGATACAGCACATCACCACCAACTTTATCTGTGCCCAATACATGATAAGAGTAGCTAAGCATATAAAGCCAAGTAAATGCCATCACCAAAAATATGAATGTCACATAAGCTGTACGCCATGGCAAATCACTTTCTCCTTGCCATGTCTCTTTACATGCAAGCATAAATCTTGATCTCTCTCTCCACCATATATGTAATACAACAAGTGACAGACTCAATATCAAACCCACACCAAATGCGAACAAAGATTCTTTTACAAAGTTATCTTTTGTAGAAACATGTTTTAAAGGCAGGTGAACCTGTTTGGTCATTCCAATTTCATCTACCATAATGGAACTTGCATACTCCACCGTTGCAAAAGGTGCAGAGTAGGTACGCTCTGTATTTTGAATATTATGTTCAAAGATAAGATCTAAAAGGGAGACCATTTCAGACTCATACACTACCTCCTGACTCTTTTGTACTTCAAGGGGAAGTGCCAAACGCAAATGTACAGAGTCAAGTAAAGTAAACAATAAATAAAACAAGAGTACCGTTGAAGAGGCCATTGCAATACTTGATCTGAAGATCGTATGCCATTGTTTTTTCATTTGAGGAGAACGCGAGATCACCCATGACCACAGCAAAAGTACTATCATCAATGACCATACCAACATATCTGTCCAAAGCAATACCAGTTTCATGAGAGCTTCACCCGCGGATCAAAAAGTGTATAGGAGATGTCTGTCAAGATCAACCCTAAGATATAAAGGACCGAACCTAAAAAGACCATCGCTTTGACGATAGCAAAATCTTGTGAATTGATCGCATCGATCGTGTATGAACCAAGTCCGGGAATACCAAAAAAGGATTCCATAATAAGACTTCCCATAAATAATGAAGGGATGATCACCACCACCCCTGTCAAAATAGGAAGCATGCCGTTAGGCAGTACATGTCCAAACAATACTTTAATTTCAGAGAGTCCTTTGGCCCTTGCGGTACGAACATAATCCTGGTTGATCTGTTCTAAAAAGATACTCCTGTACCAACGTACGCCTGACCCTATACCCGAAAACACACCTATCATCACAGGTAAGATAATGAACTTCACGCCATCCCATCCACTCTCATAACCCGATATAGGTACCCAGTGCCAGATCTTGGAAAAAAGGACCTGCCCTGCAATGATATAAAAGAGTCCGGAGACTGACATGATCATCACTGCAATGATCATCATACTTGTATCTAACATGGAACCTCTAAAAAGTACCAAAAGCAATGCCAGACTAATGTTAGTGACCAGTGCGATCACAAATGTAGGTAAAGCAATAGAGAGACTGGGCATCATACGCTCTTTGATATCTGATCCTATATCACGGTTGCTGTCTGAAAAGCCAAAATCAAAGGTGAAAAGTTTGAGTGACTCTTGTACAAAAAGGGTATCTGATACCTGTGCAAGACCTTCTGCTTTGGTATTGACAAAAAGAGGTTTGTCATAGCCTCTCTCCTCTTTCCATGACTGTATGAGTTCAGGAGTTACCTGTTTAGCACCTAACTGTGCTCTTGCCATGTCATCTGGACTATTGACCATAAAGAACAACATAAAGGTAATAAGGTTGACCCCTATCAGTATGGGTATCGCATACAGTATACGTCTAATGATATAGGCTAACATAGTCCCTCCTCTTGAAATATCACTCTGTTTTGTCTATTTCTATAAATACGACGAAGTGAAAATACCATCACCAACAGAAACAATGCCATGATGATCAATGGCATGACTACAGGCTGATTCCACTTTTTTTGTTTTTCTACCCGCAAAGCGGTATCAATACGTTTATACTTCAGTGTATTGTTTGCCATGGCATTTGGCACCACATTACGGTACCATGCATGAGACAAGGCCAAAGATTTAGGATGAATACCCCACACCCAAGGTGCATCTTCTCTTGATATTTTTACCATTTGACGTATAATTTTCATTCTCTCAGACGTACTCTTCATCGTTTTCATTTTTTCAAAGAGTTTGTCAAACTCTGGATTTTTATAATTTGAAGAGTTGATCCCCGCACCATATGTATCGATAGAGGCATTTGCCCCATAAAGCAAAAAGAGGAAGTTTTCCGGATCTGGATAATCTGCATTCCAGCCCCATGAAAAAAGTTGTGTCTTGCCTTTACGTACTTTATCTTGGAAGCGGTTATAGTCAGTCGCACGTATCACAAGCTGTATTCCCAAAACATCAAACTGTTTACGGTACCAATCCATCAAAGCTCTGTCATCAGGACCCGTAGCCGTGGTATCATAGTGAAGTTTTAAAGGCTTTCCTGTTTTGTTTGAAATGCCATTTGGGTATCCTGCCTCTGCCAAGAGTTTTTTAGCAAACGCCAATGACTTGCGTACTCTCTTGCCGTCAACCCAGTCATAGACTACACTATTTGTACCTTTTTCCCCCTCTTCATATCCAAAAATACCAGGAGGTATCACACTTTGTGCTGCTATACCTCTTTCATTCATAAATATAGAGATATACTCTTCCTGATCAATAGCAATACTAATAGCTTGTCTTAATTTTCTAGCTGACTCTGTATATCCACCGACAACAGGATCTACCATATTAAATGCCATATAGTAAATGGAAGGTTGCACAGATCCTATCAACGATATCCCCTTTTGCTGCATCTCTTCACTGAGCCCCATAGTACCCGATGAAGATATCTGTACAGCTTGGTCAAACGCTTCCGAGCTGATGCCTGATGCATCATAATAACCCTGTAAAAACTTGTTCCATAAAGGTATGCTCTCTTTTTCCAGAGCATAAATGATTTCGTCTATGAAGGGTAATTTCTTCCCTGCATCATCATGATCTGAACCGGGATACACCTCATAATGAAAATTTGGGTTTTTCACCAGACGCATCTGCTTATTTGGATTGTTCTCTGCCAAATAATATGCTCCTGTCCCCACAGGATACCAATCAAGCGTCAGATTTTTAGCCACTAAGCCTTGCTGCTGGTAAAAGATATCTGCCTCCCAAGGGATCGGGGCAAAAAAATTCATCGTAAGCCAATAGAGAAACTGCGGGTATTTTCCTTGTATTTCTATGACCAATGTATAGTCATCTAAAACCTTTACGCCTGAAATATCATACGCACGCAGATCAAGTACTTCTCCCTTTGCTTTCTTTTTTCTTGCTATCTTTGTAATGGCACGCGAATATGATTGTAACCCCACAATATATGTTTGCATACTGTCCAAAACAGGAGAATGGTTCTGCCTTACCCCCATACGCTTAATGGCATATGCATAATCTGCTGCCAGCAGATTACGTGTATCCTTCTTTGGAAAATCATCTAATGTATCTATCTTTTCAAGATCTTCTTTACTCAATGCTGCGTAAAGTAGATGGCCCTTTTCATCTTTAGCAAAAGCAGGATGGTTTTGATACATGATATCTTTTCTAAGATCCAGACGGTATTCGCTGAATACGACACTCTTATCATTTTCATCTACTTCTTGTCTCTCTTTATTCAGATAACGTATCGTTGGCATTTGGATGAGTGTCAGTGGTTCAAGCGTATAAGGTCTTTGAAGATAATTGTATTGCAACGGGGGTTCATAAATTTGACCAATGAATGCCCACTCATTAGCATTGTATGAGACAACCGGGTCCAGTCTTTTAGGAGAGAGTGAAAAAGAGGTAAAAAGCGTATTGGAGGCACTCTTTTCCTTACTATGAGGATTATTCCAAACATCTGCTTGAAGAGATGATACTATCATCATCAATAAAAAGATCTTTATCTTAACCATCTGCATCTATTGTTATCTTCCCTTAGTGTGAACTTCTTCTAAATTATATCAGAGCTAAAATAGTAGCATACTTTAGTGATTTTAGGCTAATTCGGACTTATAAGCACTCAATAAGATAAATAATATTGATTTACTGAGCATCTATTTTTGGTGTATAAACACTGGTTATTATACGCCAAAAATAAGTTTTAATGATAAAAATCATTAATTTTATTGATTTTAATTACCTTTTAAAAATTTATCTCTTAAAATGAGACTATACCATTTATAAAAGGAAGAACATGGCACGATTGGTAGTAATGGGCGGTGGCGTTTCAGGACACACTGCTGCGACATTTGCAAAAAAATGGCTTGGCAAAGAGCATGAAGTGGTGGTAGTTACGCCAAATTCTCAATGGAACTGGATCCCGTCTAACATTTGGGTGGGTGTAGGACAGATGACAAAAAAAGACGTTGTCTTTCCATTGGCACCGGTCTATAAAAAAGCGGGGATCGACTACAGACAAGCCTTGGCAGTCTCAATCCATCCTAACGGAAAAGCTGACAGTGATGCTCCTTACATTGTGATAGAGTCAACAAAAGAAGAGACTAAAGGTCAAACAGAAGAGTTGACCTATGATTATCTTATCAATGCTACTGGACCTAAACTGAACTTTGATGCAACACCAGGTTTAGGTAACGGTAAAGGTGAACTAGGTGAACATACTGTTTCTGTTTGTACGGCAGATCATGCAGTTCATGCCAATGAAGCACTGGAAAAAGTCTTTGAAAAGGCAAAAGCAGGTGAAAGACAAAAACTTCTTGTGGGTACAGGTCATGGTACGTGTACCTGCCAAGGTGCTGCCTTTGAGTACATCTTTAATATCGAACATGAAGCCAGAAAAGCCGGTATTCGTGATATGCTGGATATCAAATGGATCTCCAATGAATCATTCCTGGGTGACTTCGGTATGGGTGGTCTTCATATGAAAGTAGGAGGTTATGCTGTAAGTTCCAAACTTTTTGCTGAGTCTCTTTACGCTGAAAGAAATGTCCCATGGATCATCGGTGCACATGTCAATAAAATAGAAGCAGGAAAACTACATTACGAACTTCTCGATGGAAGTATGGGGGAAGAGGAGTTTGACTTCTCCATGCTTATCCCTCCATTTTCAGGGGTGGGTCTTAAAGCCTATGATAAAGATGGTTCAGACATCACCGATACTCTCTTTGCACCTAACGGCTTTATGAAAGTGGATGCAAAATATGATGCAGGTGCTTATGAGAACTGGAGAGCTTCTGACTGGCCAAGAACCTACCAAAACCCGTCATTTTCTAACATCTTTGCATGTGGTATCGCCTTTGCACCACCGCATCTTATCTCTAAACCTATGAGTTCACCAAATGGAACACCGATCAACCCTACACCACCAAGAACAGGTATGCCTGCAGGTATTATCGGCAAAGCGGTTGCCCACTCTGTATGCGATATGATCAAAAATGGAGAAAATGCACATCTTCATGAAGCTTCCATGGCAGAAATGGGTGCAGCATGTGTTGCATCTGCAGGGAAAGGCCTCTTTGATGGTCAAGCTGCAGCGATGACAGTCTATCCTGTTGTACCGGATTTTGAAAAGTATCCTGGAACAGGTCGTGATACAGATTACACATTTGGAGAGATCGGTCTTGCGGGTCACTGGATCAAACATATCCTACACCATATGTTCATCTACAAAGCAAAACTCAAGCCAGGTTGGACCTTGATCCCTGAGTAAACTCAGCCTGAGCTTACATGTGTAAAATTATAATATAAAAAAGGAGATACTATGAAAGAGGAAGAAGTAAATTTTCAAAATGAGCAATTTAACTTAACGATGATCCCGGGAAAATTTGCAAGAAAAATGAGAACCTGTAAGATTTGGCAGTTTATTCGATTTATTATCATTAACATTAAAATGTTGATCGTTGTAAGTAAAAGCCATTAAAATATCTGTGTATCTTGGTCTCTCCAAGATACCTATTGATATCCTATTAGACTATTGTTTCTTTATCACAAATATCAGTGTCATTTCATGCCTTTTTATATGCATGATTATTTATAATTAGGATTAAGTGTGGTTGGAGTAATAGATAAAAAAGTATGGAGTGTATACTATGTAGGTTTTGCAAGAGAAAAACTCTTGCAAAATGTACCAAGGATAAACCTTGGGGAAAAGAAGTCGAAAAGTATCTCCGAAGAGATTTTCCAAAGGCAAGCTTTGGGAAAAGATCGACTATCTTTTTGAGAATTGTGGAGATCTTCTCGCTTTTTTCTTTCCTGGTTTCTTTCTTTCAACTACTCTTGAGTCTCTAGTAAGAAGTCCCATTGGTTTAAGGATCGCTCTGAAAGATGGTTCAAACTCTACAAGTGCTTTAGTGATACCATGTTTAAGTGCATCCGCTTGAGCAGCATAACCACCACCAAGTGTAGTAGCTCTGATATTCATAGACTCAAGTTGTTTCGTTGCTTCAAGTGGAAGTCTCACTTTCATTTTAAGTGTTTCGTGTCCACCTAACCATTGGTCAAGTGTTTTACCGTTGATAAGCATTTCACCGTTCCCTGGAGTCAACCAAACTTTAGCGATCGCTGCTTTTCTTTTTCCTGTTGCGTACATAGTTGCCATGCTTACGCTCCCTTATTGATTTGAGCAGTGTGTGGATGTTCAGCACCTGCATATACTTTAAGCTTTTTAAGCATTGCTCTACCAAGAGTAGTCTTTGGAAGCATACCTCTTACAGCCAATCTGAAAAGTTTTTCTGTATGGTTTTCTAACATATCATCAAGTTTTTTACTTTTAGTAGAACCGAAGTAACCACTGTGAGTAAAATACTCTTTGTCTTCAAGTTTAGCTCCTGAGAACTTTGCTTTTTCTGCATTGATGATTACTACGTAGTCACCACAATCTACATTTGGTGTAAATGATGGCTTGTGTTTACCTCTAAGAAGTGTCGCTACTTCAGTTAAGATACGACCAAAAGTTTTACCTTCTGCATCGATCAGAACCCAGTCACGTTGTACTTCAGAAGGTTTAAGAACTGATGTCAATTTCATGAATTTTCCTTGTTTAAATAGAACTATTTACACTGTAAATGTTCTTTTGTGAACGGATTCTACCCACTTAAACTTAAAATTTATTTAAATTAAGATTAATTTAAGCTTTTAATGCTGATTTCGTCTTCTAAAAGATAAATGATCCTGCCTTCTGTTCTTTTTCTTGTGATATTGTCTATGGCCTTTTGATAATATCTTACCTGTTTTTCATGTTTCAGTGCATACTTTTTCGAACTCTTATAATCTATGACCAAACAGTGATCCTCATACTCCAGCAAAAGATCTATCTGTTTCAACTCTCCCTCAAAACTAAGAGACTGTTCTTTTCTGACTTTGGCACCATCGAGTATCTGTTGGAATGCTTGATGGTCTATCAAATGCTTGATACGCATTTCTATCTGTTCTATACTTGTATCAGGCAACTGCTGTCCATAACGATTTCTTAATGAAAGCATGGCTAATCTCAGACTCTTTTCATCAAAGGAACCCAGCATCTCTAAAGTATAATGCAAAGCTGTACCGAACAAGATAGCTTCATAATCTTTTTCTTCTTCCTCCTCAGCAGAAAGTACCTCTTGTGTACCGTAATTTGAGATACTCAAGGCTTGCTCTGTTTCAGGTAAACTCTTTTTACTCTCATGAACGGACACCACTTGAAGCTCACCTACAGACATGGGTGCCATATTGATCTCATCAAAAATAGAGTCTTTAGATTTTCTAAGCACAATAAGCCCTTCCACTGCACGGGTCAAAGCCACATAAAGAACATTCTTTCTATCTTTAAGTTCTGAGACTTTTCGTGCATCCATGATACGTTTATATGCTGCATCAAAATTTTCTCTGCCTTTGCTCCTGTAGAGTATCTTGTCTATATAGAGCTGATCATTATAATGGTAGATAAGTGCTGACTTATCACTGTTTTTACGTGTGAGTTTATCGAGCAGTATGACATACTCAAATTCAAGTCCTTTGGATCCGTGAATCGTCATGATCTTGGCCCCATGTGTCGAGTTAGCTGCCACTGAGATGGAAGAAGTACTAAACTCGTCTATGAACGTCGGTATGTCAGAAAAATGCGATGCGAACTCTAAAAGTTTCAAAATATTCAGATCTTCATCAAAATACCCAAACTCTCTCACCAGTCTGTCTACCACTTGCAAAGGACTCATAAATGCGGAGAACCAGGAAGTATCCAGATCTTCCAATCTCTTACCTACTTTTAACGCCAGTGCCTGTGCATCTATCTTCTCCCCATAAAAAAGATAGGCTGTCATGGCGACAAGTGCTGCTATTTTAGGAAGATTTTTGAGTGAACTGGAAGTCTGTAAAAGTGTCGCTATATCTTCAGAGAGACAGGCTTCCTGCAGACTTACACCATCTTTGTTCGTACTGACCAAAAAAGCGATGTCATTCACACTCACACCCAATGCTAAGAGTCTTTTAGCTTGTTCTACGGCTTCTTCTATCAGTGTTTCAGACTCAAGCACTTCAACATACCCTTCAGAAGCCCCATCTTTACTCTTTTGAGGTACATAGCCTTCCATCGCCGGTTCAAACCACCGATTAACCTGTTCTACGACATTTTTGGAACTTCTATAGTTGGTATCCATCGGCTCTATATTCACACCATAATGTTCAGCGACTTTGTCGAACAGCTCTTCGACGCCACCCCTGAAACGGTAAAGAGACTGTTTGGTATCTCCCACATAAAAAAAGCTCTTGAACTCGCTTTGTCCATGCCCTGCAAATATCTCATCTATAAGCGGTTTCAACAGTAAAAACTGTAAAGTAGAAGTATCTTGAAACTCATCAAGAAGTATATGTTTGAACTTGGAGTCTATCTTGAAATACAAAAACTCTTTGCTGAGGCTCTCATGTAAGAGCCTGTAGGTAAAATAGGTCAGATCATCAAAACTCAAAACACCCGAAGACTTTGCATTGGTGATCGTTGCATTTTTATAATAGTCATATATCTTAAAGAGATGATGTAGGACGATGGTCTCTTTGACCTGTGACCAACGGGCCAACGCTTGTTTGAGAAAAGCATAGAGCCCTTCTATCTCATCATTGGCTACTTTTTTAAACCATGAGTGTTCGCCCAATGATTCTTTTTCAAAAAGTGACTTGGCAAATAACTCTTTGATACTCTTTGTGTCAAACTGCTTCATGCAACGTGCTGCGGCCCCTGCATCTGTAAGGGCTTTGATCATTTTGATCCTAAGTGCTTCACATGCCTCTTCCTGTTTGGCTAAAGAAAGATCCCTCTCTTCTTGCTGAGGCAATAAAGGATCCACCTTATAAAAATTTTGCATCAGATCAAAGATCTTCATAAAACGTTTATCTTCGATATCCATGGAGAGTTTTACAAGAGAAGAGAGTAATCCCGCTGCCTTCACTTCATCAAGGAAATGTTTTTCCAGTTCATCTTCACCCTGCTCTTTGGTGACAAAGTCCGGTTCAAGTCCTATCTCCAAAGAAGCCGAACGCAAGATGGAAGAGAAAAAACTGTCAAGCGTAACAATGTAAGAACTACTGGCCAAGAACCGCGCCAACACCTCAGGCTGTTTTTGTAAAAGTGCCTCACGTGAGAGTCCAGTCTGTACACAGATCGCATCCATGAACGCTTCATTGCTTTCATCGGCCAAGCCACGTAAAGAATCTACTACCCTTTGACGCATCTCCGCTGCTGCTTTATTCGTAAAAGTGGCTGCCAAAATACTACTAGGAGATTCTCCCATAAAAAGCAATGAAATGTATCGTACAGAGAGTGCAAATGTTTTACCGGAGCCTGCAGAAGCAGAGTAGGCTAAGAAAGGTTTGAAACTCATAAATACTCTCCTCTTCCACACATCAAAGTAAATTCACAATACTTGCATTTTTGCAGATCCTCACACTTTTCAGCCGTAAAAGACTTTGTTTGTTTGAGTTCTATGATGTGTTGCGCCAAGAGTGCATTTTTCTCTTCGAGGGCGGTGATCTCTTCTATGGTACCACCTTCTAGTATTTTAACGAACGCCAGAGTGATATTCTGGTATTTTCCTGTAAGCATTTGGTGATAGATACTCATCTGCAGATCTGTGAGTTTCTCCAGATTTTTAGTTTTATTGGCCTCTGCTGTTGAGCCGCTTTTATAGTCAAGTATCAGTGTATCTGTAGCATTTTGATCTATACGGTCTATGCGTCCTTTGAAGCGTAGCCCCCCTATCTCTCCTTGTACTTCTACTTCTCTTTCCACCACGCTCCATTCATCTTTGAAATGCTCTACCTGAGAAGTGACAAATCCCTTTAATTTCTCTTTCCACAGCAATTTTTTATAGGCTGTCTGTGCATCATCAAATGGGAGTAACCGATCTAAAAGGATATCTATGTTTTTTTGCATCTCTTCTTGATTGGCATAATGCTCTTTTTCTCTATATAGGTGATCTAAGAGTAAGTGTAAAAATGCACCCTCGTTCAACTCTTCTTCTTTCTTTGCCTCTATCTTTTGGATGTAACGATAATAGTACTTTCTTTTACACTCCAAATAGGTTTTCAGTCTTGAAGCTGACCAAGTGATATCCTGCGCATTAAAATGCTCTACCTGTGGATCTTTTTCCTCTACAAACTGTGAAGGTTGGTCATAAAGCAGATTGGTCTGTACCGGTGTTGCTACCGCACTTTTAAGTCCCAGTTCATAAAGGAATTTTGAGGGGAGTTTATTGTCGCTGCTGCTGTAGAGTATGGCTACCTCTTTTGCTTGTTCGAGTAAGCGTTTATAATACTGTTTTTGCAACGCTTCTCTGTCATTTTTAGTAGGAAGATTGGCAAAGGCCCGGACTGAGGAGTTAAGAAACTGGTCTTTACTGGAAGCTGCCGGTACAATGCCTTCATTAAAATCGACGATGACCACACCTTCAAAACTCACTCCTCTGGTCTCCAACACACCCATCACCGTGATCATTCCGCCTCGCACATCATCGATAGTGATCTTGGAAAGCGCTTTAAGCCAGAAAAATAGCCACTCTTTTAAACTCAGCTCCTCTTTTGCAAATATCTTCAGAAAATGTAGATACTTTTCATAGACACGTTCATTTATCTTCTCTTTTTTTTCACCATCAAGCAGTGGACACTCTAAGAGTCCCAAGCCGTCTATCGCAGTAAAAAACGCTTCAATTTTGCAACGTTTTGTGGAAGATAACTTCTCTACCGTTTCAAGATCAAATCCATAACGTTCCAACAGGTATCTGTGCTCACTGTCAAAACTTTGCCAATATTGATAGAGTGCTTCAAGTGATTTGTAGTTATGGCCATTGGCGTAGTCATATCCCATCGCAAAGTTCAGGTTATTTTGACTGTCAAAAAGCGTAAAGTGTTCTTTAAAGCTTTCATCAGGCAAGATAAGCACGATCTCTTCCGGACTTATACCCGAACGCACCATCTTTTCTATCTGGACAAAGGCAACAGCAATCTGTTCTTGTCGTTCTTCCACAGAGAAGACATTGGCATGTATCTTTGCATCATTGGGTTGGGCCGTAAGTATTTTTTTATCTGTGAGATCAAAACTGACATATGCATGGTTTTCCAAGGTCATACCCAGTGCTTCAAAACGTTCCTGCATCTTCACATTAAATGGGCTGGTTGTGTAATGTATGATGAGCCGTGTTCTCTTGGCTATTTTTTCTAGTAGCTCTAATTCAAAGTGGCTCAAGTACCCTTCTAAATATATCTCTATACTTTCATAACCTTGTAAAAATCCCTCATTGAGTCTATATGCACTAGGGATAAATGCTTTGTCTGTAAACCCTTGTGCATCAAGAAGCCTTCTATAGTTCTCAAAAAGTTGTTCCAGTATACCAAGGTGTGTCTCGAACTCTGCATAGGCATCTGCCTGTGCCAAAGTATCAAAGCTTATCTGTTCGGCAGCCAACTCTTCAAAAAATTTGAACAAGGCATCACTCTTGGTAAAAAATCGTACCAGTTCAAGATTCACTTTCAAGTCTTCAAAGGCTTGGAAACACGCAGCTTCACGTAAAAGAAGAATACGCTGTAGTGGATCTATCTGCACTCTGTCTTCCAGAAGAATAGCACGCTGTTCAAACTCATCCATACGCATGAGTGCGGGTAAAAGACCATCTTGCTCTTTATGTGCGGCACTTACGGTTCTTAATGCTCGTGATGTGGGATAAATATGGAGTTGATTCATGCTGAGTAGTATAGCATAGTGTAGAAGATAAAAACGAAAAATCTGTCATATTGACAGATAAAGATGAAGACAAGGTTAACCTTGTCTTCAGGGTAACATCTTATGGTTTGAGATAAGCAGATACTTCAGAGTATCCTATCGTATCACCCACTTCTGCTCTAAGCTGTAAGGTGTATCTTCCCGCTTTAGTGATCTCTACATCTCTAATTTGGTATTTTCCATCTTCATAAGGCACATTGGTGAAAAGTTTATCTTCTTTTCTACTATGAGGCTGTGTCAGTAAAAATGTTACATTTGCATCAGATACTTTTGTACCATCTTTTGCAACCACTTCATAAGTAAATGTATTGATGCCTTGTGAGAGTTTTACAGGGTTAAACTGAGGTCGATTACTATTGACGTTGTCTGTCATCACCATCGTTTCCGCATCTACCATGTGAATGTCATATGCTTTGTCAAATGCTTTTTTTCTCTCCATGATCTGGTTGATATTCATATCAGCCATTTGATACTTGAGCATGAATTGATTGGACTCTTGTACGGGCATTGATGAGGCTGACTTTACAGTCCAGTAACTTAATGTGATCCCAACCACAAGAAATCCAAGTATCATATGCGGCCAATAGGTTTTTTCGTTATTTTTTGCCATTTTTTATCCTCATATATAGGGGTCTGAGTATAAACATCCAAAGTACTAACAATGAACCAAAATAGATAATAATCCTTAATCCCCAAACCATATAACGTGTTTCATTGGGTATCGTTGTAGTCAGTTCAATGCCTTTTGATTGAGCGATACCTTCTGCCAATTCTGAAAAAGCCTGTATCACTCCGATGCTATGTTTATCTTCATCCGAATTACTATCTTTAATGGAAACAATATCCACTGCAGCATCTCTGACATCATCATAATCATATAAATGACGAATGGTATCAGATGAAGGGATCAATCCGACTCTACCTTTTGTTTCAGTTTCTTCTGTAATACGCGCCTGTGGTGCAAATATAAATAATACATAAGGCTTGCTCATCTGTGCTTCATACTTCTTGCTATACTCTACCAGATTAAAACCAACAGGAAAGTGTTCATTGGTTGCTATTACATATCCATTGATACCTGTTTTTGAAAAAAGTTCATCCCCCATCTCATTGATGCGTTGTGAAGCTTCAATTTTTAAAATATCATCTTTGAGTATATGTGTAGCGTTAAGAAGAAGTGGAAGTACCAAAGCAAGCAAGGTTGCCCTTACTTGTGCTTTGAACATATTTTATCCTACGTATAAAAGGTTGCCACTTAGTGACAAATAGAGTGCTGCTATTGCTGCAAATGCCATACACGCGAAAAGTACTTTATCCATATATTTAATCATTATTTATCCTTTTTCTCTGCATCAATAAATGAATACTGCTTATTCTCTACCGAGATCATTTTCACGTTATTGATATCTCTGATCGCTGTTGGATCATAAGGGTTTACCGCTGCATGTCTTTGTACGACGATAACCATAAGCATCAATGTAATCAGAATTACAAGCAATCCTACGATCGAGATCAAAACCCCAAATATTCCATGTAGTCCAAATAAACTTCGTTTTGTATTTTCTGCCATATGAAACTCCTTAGTTTGACAATGACTGAACATATACAGTCAAAGCTTTCTCTTGTACTGGTGTAATAAGTGTCTTAAATGATGGCATTTTACCGATCATACCCTTTTTACCATTTTGTAATACATGGTTCATCAATGCAGCATCATACGATACAAGATTTGGTGACATACCATTGTTCCCTTTACCATCCATTCCATGACAAGAACCACAAGCGGCAAATGCAGCAGGTTGCTCACCCTTCATACCACCGGCAATATACACAGCGATCGCTTCAGCATCTGCACCTTGTGCCATACCACCAGGCATTGCACCCATAGGGTAACCTAATTGGTTTTGACCATTGTTGATCACATCCAATATTTGTTCTTTTGTCATTCTAGAAGTAAAGTCTTGTGCTTTTCCAGAAAGGCCATCACCTGTCACGCCGTGACATTGCTGACATTGAACCAAAAAGATAGACTCACCCATCTCTTTAAGCGTTGCATCATCTGCATCTTTATGTATAGCTTCAAACTTCGCATTGTAAGCTAATACTTCTTCATTATACTCACCGATCTGGCTATAAGCATTCACAGGATAACCTATGAGTCCATACCACATTGACCAAAGAAAAACGGCTAAAAATGAATATGCCCAACCTGAAGGAAGTTCATTTTCATACTCACCGATCCCATCCCAGTTATCTTCAGCAAGCTTACCAGATGCTGTATCTGTTTTCATCTGATTTACATATTTAACCGCAACAGCTGCAGTGATCGTTGCAACCGCTATAGCTCCCCCCATTGTTATCGCATTGACCGAATCTGCAAAGATATCAATATCCAGACTCATTACAACGGCAATTGTTGCTATGATCAATATAGCTGCAAATGCCAGCGCTTTTATCATTAATGCATTCATTTATTCTCCTCCTTATATTCTCTTTGTGACGCAGGTTTATCTTCTACGGGTTTACTTGTCACTTCATCATCCAGTGCAATGTTCCCATATTTTTCATAATCACGCTCACCTTTTTTTTCACTTCTGTACAGGTGTATAATATACCCGTACAGCATCACTACCAAAAAAATGGTCATAAAGAAACTGGCATAGCCTTGAATATCTCTAATGTCCATTTTATCACTCTACTTCAAGCTGTTAAGATAAGCAATAAGTGCTACGATCTCTGGTACTTGACCATTCGCAACTGCTTCTTTAACATCTTTGTTTTTCATATCAGCAGCAATCGCTTTTGCATCTTCAATAACTTTTGGTCTGTGTGCTTCCCATGCAGCTCTGGTTCTTTTAAACTCAGGTCCATATGGTGTGTGAAATGCATTTTTAACTGTTACCGCTTCTGCATAGGCAGTTTCAATATCAGCCAAGTTTGTAAACTGATGTTTATATGCCGGCATAATAGAACCAGGTACGATCTCAGCAGGATTCAACATGTGATTTTCATGCCAATCTGTTGTTCTGTAGTTTCCTACACGGTGAAGGTCAGGACCTGTCCTTTTAGAACCCCAAAGAAATGGTCTGTCAAATGCATACTCACCTGAAAGTGAATAATCACCATAACGATCCGTCTCAGATTTAAATGGACGGATAAGCTGTGAGTGACATGACATACAGTTGTCTTTCATATAGACATTTTTACCCGCAAGTTCAAGCACAGTACGAGGTTTCGTATCGACTGTTGGTCTTGCCGCCTTTGCAAAGTTTGGAACGATCTCAATAAGTCCTGCAAATGCAATAACAATAGAGATCGCCGAAGCGAAGAAGAATGGATTTTTTTCTAACCAATGAAACATAATACCTACCCCCTTATGCCATAGGTGTTCTAAACTGTGGTTCTTCTGTAATCTCTTTAGCAGAAGTCATAGTTTTATACATATTGTAAGCGAACATAATGAAACCAACAAGGTACATTACACCTGCAAGTGCTCTGATCGTGTAATAAGGATGAAGTACATTGACCGTATCGATGAAGCTATACATCAAGTTACCATACTCATCTACTGCTCTCCACATCATACCCTGTGTAATACCTGCGATCCACATAGATGTAAAGTAAAGCACAACCGCTGTTGTTTGAAGCCAGAATTGTGTCTCCATAAGTTTTCTAGAGTAAATTTCTCTTTTAAACATACGTGGAGCCATATGGAACAGTGAAGCCATGATCATAAATGTAACCCAACCAAGTACACCATCGTGAACGTGACCTGGAATCCAGTCAGTAAAGTGTGCAATTGCATTGACTGATTTGATCGCTTGGATAGGACCTTCAATCGTTGACAACATATAGAATGTTGATGCAAGAACCATGAATTTGATCAGTGGATTGTCTGTTAACTGATTCCACTCACCTTTCATCGTAAGGAGCATATTGATCGCTGAACCCCATGATGGCAAGATAAGTACTACAGAGAACGCAGAACCCATTGTTTGCATCCAGTCCGGAACCGTTGACCATAAAAGGTGGTGAGAACCAGCCCAAAGGTAAACGAACATCAATCCCCAGAAAGAGAGTAAAGAAAGCTTATATGAATAGATCGCTTGTCCAGACTCTTTTGGAAGGAAATAATAGATCATACCAACGATCGGTACAGTAAAACCAAATGCAACTGCGTTATGACCATACCACCATTGTACTAGCGCATCATTTGTACCTGCATACATGGATACTGAATGTGTGATCGCACCAAGGCCTTCAGTAGCAAAATAAGTAGGGATTGACATGTTGTTAAAAAGATAAAGCATAGCAATACCAAGGAAACAAGCAAGATAATACCAAATAGAGATATAGAGTGCTTTTTCTCTTCTAATTCCTATAAGACCCATGATACCAACACCCCAAAGTACCCAAACGACTACAACTACTAGGTCAAATGGCCACTCATACTGTGCATACTCTTTAGATGTTGAGATACCTAACAGTAATGAAATAGTTGCTAAAAGTGCACCTACAAAATAAATCCAGAACTGAATATTTCCGATCACCATCAAAAACTTTGATTCTGCCATAGAGACTTTAAGAACTCTTTGACCTATATAAAACCATGTAGCGAAAATGGCACTTACTGTAAATCCGAATACAACTGTATTTGTATGAAGTGGTCTAAGTCTTGAGAATGTCCCATACTCACCAAGTAGATAGTTTAATTCAGGAAATGCCATTTGAGCGGCAATAATAGTACCGATTAACATTCCTAAAAATCCAAACAAAATAGTTAAAAAAGTAAACTTTTTTGCTAATGAATAATCATATTCTAATGCTGCGTTTGATTGCATGCATACCCCCTTGTATAAATTCTATGTTATAAAATTACAACACTCAATAATAATTATAATCTTATTTGATTATATTAGGACTTAAATAATTATTTAATGTATACATATGGGAGGAAAGGTTACATTTGACGTAAATTTGAGGTGAATTAAGACATCAAAAGAGAAATTAAATCCCATTTAATTTATCAATTTTATTGATTTTTTTAGGAGATATTTTCTCCTAAATATGGTCTTGAGAGGGAAGAAATTATTTAAACCAGCTTTTTATCGTAGCCCATATCCCGGTTTCTATACCTTTGTCTTCGTTATCTAACTCAACAAATCGATCACATCCGGCTTTCAATCCAGCATCACAACCTTTTTTGTAAAATTCTTTTTCTTTTGTTCTACTTTTCTCAACACCGAAACCACCACGATAGATAATAGCAACACTAAAGCATGCATCACCGCTTTTTAGTTCGCATGCCTTTTCATAAAATTCTCTTGATTTGACATCATCAGGTCTTACGTCATGACCATCACGATAGATCGTTCCTAGTGCTTCACAGGCAAATTTCACACTTCTTGCACATGATTTCTCAAGATAAGGTATAGCCGCGCGGTAATTTTGATCCTTATAGTAGTTATCCCCCATAACATCACAGGCTCTATCCTCACCAAGAGTACATGCCTTACGTATATAACTCATACCCTCTTCTTTGATATCTTGTACCTTTGCATTATCACCAGTTACTTTAGGGAGTCCATACTCATAACATGCTGTTCCATTATTGTCACTGCACAAAACTTTTAACGCCTCACCCTGTGATGCTGAGAGTGTAGATAAAAACAATAGGCTGAATGATATGATACGCTTTAACATACTATTTACCTTCTCTTTTCTCTTTGTCTTTTTTCATAGCCTCAACAAGGTGAACGTTTTCAGTTTCCATCTGTTGGAAAGCTTCAGTCATTCTCTCCTTTAGTGCATCTTCGACTAAACTATCAGCAAGTGCAGCTTCATAATATTTTTTAAAATCAGCATAAGGGGTTGCACCAGAGGAGAGTATCATTTTAAAATCAATGCCGGGGAAATAATCCTCCCATGCTTTATTAGCTGTTTTTAATACTTTTTTATTGTAAAAGTAAGAGACTGCCACAATGATTTGCATGGCAAATACAAGGAGTATAATATAAAATACAATGGCTTGTGCTATACCTAACTCCTTAAAAGATACGGGATTGAAGATTGCGGCATACATCGCAAAAGGTAAAATAAGAAATGCCAGTTTAATCCACTTGTTGCTCAGTCCCCCAAACAGTGCATTATCATAAATAAGTCTTTTTTTAATTTTGTGATTGTTTTCTTTAAAAACACTTTTTATAATAGTTTGAATGGTATATCGTTTTTCTTGCATGGTTGTTCCTTAAAATGTAGCTAATGAAAGTGTAGTAAGTTTTAATAAACTAGAGATTAATAGCAGAAAGATTCTGCTATTGATATATGCTTAGAGATGATGTTTTACATACTCATCGATACTGAGAAGTATGATAATACCTAAAAATGCTGCATTGATCTTCCAGAAGATCGCACGTGCATCTGTAAGTTTAAACTCTTTTTTAAGCAGTTGCAGAGATGTGATAAATGCCCATAGTCCAAGTGCTGCAGAAAGAGCAACCGTAACAGTTAAATAGACATTAAACGTATAGACCAGATAGATACCTGCATGTATGGTCAGTATGAGCCACACAAATGTGAGTCTTTGCAGTGTACCTTCCCCAAATAGACGCATAGCTGTAGGATATCCGCCGTCTTTGTAATCTCCGTGAAAGAGCATCACCAATAACCAAAAGTGTGGCACTTGCCAGATAAAATAATAGACTGCTAAAGCAATAAACTCTAACTCAAACAGCGTATGTCCTGCAGCTAGCCACCCAATTGCCGGTGGTATAACACCTAATATCGCTCCTGGTACAACCGCTACTGCAGATCTCTTTTTCAAAGGGGTATACATGAGGTTATACCAAATGAATGCAAAAGCAAAAAAGTTTATACCTGTAAGCCCTAAGAGTGAATATATGCAGGCAAATGAGATCAGGATCAAGACAACTGCAATGATCGTTCCTGTACGAGGTGACATACGTCCCGCTGCGATAGGACGATTTTTCGTTCTTTCCATCTTGGAATCTTCTTTGTACTCTTGTACTTGATTAAGAGTAGAAACTCCCATAGCTACTAAAAGTACAGAGAAGGTAGCAATAAACATATCTAAACCAATCTCTCCCTTTGCCATGATATAGGCAAAGAGTGCAGATAAACTGACTGCAAAGGAGAGAATAAACTTGGTGACTACGAAAAAGTCTTTAATCATTACTTACCTGTTTCGAGATATTCAGCAATTGCTGAAATCTCTTCTTCTGTCATATCAGGGTATGCTGGCATTTGACCTATCATACCTTTTTTACCATTTTGCAATACATGACCTATAAGTGGCGCATCGTATTCTACAAGATTTGGAGACATACCGTTCATACCTTTACCATCCATTCCATGGCAAGAACTACATGCTGCAAATGATGCAGGTTGTTCACCTTTCATACCACCGGCCACATAGGCAGCGATCTCTTTAGCATCTGCACCTGTAGCCATACCAGCTGGCATTGCACCCATAGCATAACCAAGTTGATCTTGACCATTATTGATGACATCTAATACTTGTTCTTCAGTTAATCTTCTAGTTTTAAGAGAAGGTCCAACTAATACTTTATCTGTTCCAATTGCATGACATTGTGTACATCCATGTCGTTGTACTAGTGCATCACCACCTTTAGCATAATTACCTTTTGGTGTATTATCTGTACCGTTAAACCATGCATCATACTCCTTTTTTGGAAGTACTACTACTCTAGAGTACATATATGAGTGGTCCGTACCACAGTACTCGGCACACTCTACATCATACTCACCCACTTTAGATGCATTAAACCATTGTTTTGTTGTACGTCCCGGAACCACATCCTCTTTCATACGGAATGCAGGAATATAGTATGAGTGGATCACATCATCCACCGGTGCTGTCATCTCCAAGATAACATCTGTATCGACCGGTACATAGAGTGCAGAGATACCCATAGTACCTTCTTCAATGACTTTACCGTTCTCATCCATAACAGGTTTTTTGAAAGCGCCACCGACTTTATGTACATATCCGCTTTTATTTGCAGGGTACTCGTATTCCCATTTCCATTTAGAACCTGTAACCTTGACCACAACTGTGTCATCAGTGACTGTTGGCAATGTTCTAAACATTTGTAGCGTCGTATTACCGTAGTAAAAGAAAACCATTACTGCAATTATAGGAATGATAGTCCATGCTAATTCCAATCCAGTGTGATGGGTTAAGTTACCAATATCCTCATTTTTTACCTTATCTGCACGATACTTCCATGCAAAGTAGAACATCGGTGCGACTACTGATAAAAATAGTGCAACCGAAATCCATACGTGCAGCCAAAATGCAAACTCATGGTCTGCATTAAAACTTGATGCACTTGTACTAAATCCTTCTAATGTATTACTCATACGTAAAACCCCTCTTAGTGTGCTGCAGGAGCAGTAATATGACTTTCAGCTCCAAATTGGAAATTGGCAACATCAATACCAATGACGATAATAAAGAAAACTGTAACTAATGCTAATGCAAACCATACCATAGCTGCAATCAGTTTCTCACCTTTTAAGTGCATATAATAGATGACAATTAAATATGCTTTTACAACTGCTATTAGCATTTGTGCTAAAAATGTTGAATGTGTCATAAACATATGCGGCTGTATAAATGTTACAGCCGTTAAGAGCAATAGTCCTATAAGTACTTTATAATATACTTTTTTCTCTTCATGATAATTTACTGTTTTAGTGTCCACCTGTAGCTCCTCCTGCTCCGATCATATAATAGTAAGGGAATACAA
>Ga0210119_1000053_pt1 | contig 26439 bp, 22 predicted proteins | sample China_Bullhead_C_2_FD_184859 | JGI IMG/M metagenome (GOLD analysis project Ga0210119, IMG submission 184859) | Wetland microbial communities from San Francisco Bay, California, USA, that impact long-term carbon sequestration -... | ecosystem: Environmental > Aquatic > Marine > Wetlands ... | reverse complement strand
AATGATTTTGCTTTCCTGCCAGGCCTTGAGGATTCGGTATGGTGGGCCGGAGAAAAAAATACCTGATACCAAAACAGATGGAACCTACTGCTCGTAAATGACCATGCCGCAGTCGCGCAGGTCGTAGCCACCGAGGCCTGCAACTGTCCGGCGGAATTCCTCGTTTTCGCGGATTGTCTGCAGCAGGGCAATGACCTTGGGATCATGGAGAAAGGCTTTGGGCAGGATAATATCATAGCGCTCCTGGGCCACGGGAATGAAGTCCAGGTCAAGGGCCACGGCGGCAGCCCGGATGGCCAGGCCGGTGTCAACATTATTGCTGGCAATGGCCGAGGCCACGTTCATGTGGGTGTATTCTTCGCGTTCATAGCCATTTACCTGCTCCGGGTTGATGCCGAGCCTGCCCAGGTGCATATCGGTAAGCAGCCGGGTGCCGGCGCCGCGCTGCCGGTTGATAAACCGCACCTCTCTGCGAGCCAGGTCCTGGAATCCCTTGATGTCGAGCGGGTTGCCCCTGGGCACCAGGAGGCCCTGCTCCCGGTAGGTCAGATTGATGAGCTGCAGTGGTATATCAGGCAGAAATTTTTTGATATAGGGGATATTGTATTCCCCGGTTTCTTCGTCGAGCAGATGGGTGCCGGCCAGATGCGCTTCGGAGCGTTTGATGGCCATGATGCCGCCCATGGAGCCGACATGGGCCGAGGAAAGGCGGCAGATAGGGCGCTGCCGGTGCAGGAGGTTGGCCAGCACATCGAGAATGTTGTCATGGCTGCCGATAAAGACCAGGGTGTTCTGGATTTCATGTTCATCGCGCAACAATTCAATTTTTACCTTTTCGCCGGGCCCGATACCTTCGCTGTGGGCCGGCACCCGGAGGAATCCGTCCGCCTGCACCAGGGACATGACCGCCCCGGCCCCGCGGCCGGCCGGTGTTGCCATCATGGTATCACCCACCTGTCCCAGCTTGACCCTGATGAATTCCTCCACGCCCAGCTTAGATGAAAGCGGCCGGGCCAGGGTGGCTTTTAGAGTTTTTGCTGGTGGGGATTGCATCCCGAGAAGAGTGTCGGCCAGGTTCCTGACAAAAAGGTTCAGGGTAATGACAGCGGAGATCGTGTATCCCGGCAAACCGATAACAGGTTTATCTTTGACGATTCCCAGGATCACCGGTTTTCCCGGTTTGATGTTGACGCCGTGGAGCACGATATCGCCAAGCTCTTCAATGACCCCGGCGGTATGGTCCCTGGACCCGGCAGAAGCCCCGGCATTGACGATAACGAGATCATAGCGGTCAACAGCATCGATGATGGCCTTTTTCAGGGCTGCGGGCTTGTCGGTGACTATGGGGCTGCGTTCTGCCTGCAACCCCCATTCAATGAGATATCCGGCCAGGACGCGGCTGTTGAATTCGATGATGTTGCCCGGTTGTAATGGTTCTCCGGGCTGCACCAGTTCGCTGCCCGTCGGGATAACCAGGACCGCCGGCATTTTTTGCACCTTTATCTCGGTGAGGCCGGTTGCCAGCAAGGCGCCCAGATCGATGGGGCGGATCCTGTGCCCGTCGGGCAGAATAAGCTCGGTGGTGACGATGTCCTCGCCGATGGTGCGTACATGTTTCCAGGGTGTGACCGGTGCAATGATCTCGATTGTGTTGTCGTCAATGGGCTGGACATCTTCCACCATGATGACGGCATCAAATTTATCAGGCAGGACGTTGCCGGTATTCACCCATTCAAACTGCTGGTGCAGGGAAAGCCTGACCGGAGTTGCCTCGCTGGCGCCGATGGTATCCTGGAAGCAAACCCCAATGCCGTCCATGGCTGCAGCGTTGTAAAAAGGAGAGGAAAGACGGGCAAAGACAGGTTCTGCCGTGATGCGTCCCAGGGCCTGGTCAACGGCAATAATTTCAGGATCCATGGGAGTGAGGCAGCCGGCGGCGGAAAGCCGGTGTTCCCAGAGCTCTAACGCCTCATCGAGATTCATGTTGTCGATGTAGATATTTCTGTCCATTATTTATCCAAAAAATATCAGCAATAAAATTGAATCAATATCTTGTATCATACTCAAAGCCGATCACTTGATCCGCGTGCAGCAGATTACCCGGAGTTTATGCCCCGTTTTTTGGGGTGCATCTCGGCTGCGTGAAATTGTGCAAAGATTAGCCATCAACAGTTAGATTAAAAGACTTTACCCTCGAAACCTTGAAACCTCGAAACCTTGAACCCTCTATCTTTCAGTCAAAAAGCGTAACTTCCACAATCTCGCCTTCTTTTAATCCCTGCAGTTTTTCGGCAATTTCAATGAACCCGTGGGCCTTGACCATGGTAGACAGGGCGCTCGATTTTCCGAGAATGGGATGCGCTTCCGGCTCACTGTTTTCAATAAATTTGACCTGCACCCTGACATAGTCGGTGCGGCCGGAGGCTGAACTCAGATTGCGCTTGAGCCTGGCTTTGATCGTGCGATACTTGGGCAGACCATCATTTGTTTTGCCTGAGAGATGCATGATCGCCGGCCGGACAAAGAGGTCAAAGGCAACGGCGGCTGAGACAGGATGGCCTGGCAGGCCGAAGATCATGGTGTCATCTGCCCTGGCAATTATAACAGGCTTGCCAGGCTTGACTGCTATGCCATGGACAAGGATGCCGGGTGCACCCATCTTTTCTATGACCTGTTCTCCCAGGTCCCGGGTGCCAACAGAGCTGGAGCCGGACACCAGGACAATATCGTTGGCTGCCTTTGCCTTCTGCACCATACTTGTCAGGCTTTCTGCGTCGTCTGGTGCAATGCCGTAAAAAGTGGGCTTGGCGTTCACGTTTTGTACCTGGGCTGTAAGGCTGACACTGTTCATGTCACGGATTTTCCCCGGAGGAGGTGTCTCTGCCCAAGAAACTATCTCGTCGCCGGTGGAGATGATGCCGACCCGAACCCTGCGAAACACTTCTATACTGACGAGGCCAACCCCGGCCAGCAGACCGATATCCTGGGGCCGCACCCGATGCCCGGCAGGAAGCAGAATATCATTCAGCGAGATATCTTCGCCAACATCAATGACATTGGCAGCAGATGCCGCCGGCTGCACAACTTCTATCATGTCGGCATCAATGGCAACAGTATGCTCCAGCATGATCACCGCATCGGTTCCGGGCGGCAGGATGCCGCCGGTGGCTATACTATAGCAGGCCCCGGGTTTCGGTCCCTGTTCGGGAAATTCACCCATATAAACTTCGCCGCTTACTTCCAGGTAGGCGGGCAGTTTTTCACTGGCGCCAAAGGTATCCCGGGCCCTGACCGCATAGCCGTCCATGGTGGAACGCGGGTAGGGCGGCAGGTTCTCAGGAGAGAGGATATCTGCAGCACAGATCCGGCCCAATGTTTCACCGATTGGTAATGCTACTTTTGCGGCAGGGCAGGGCGGCAGGTGCTGACGCAGGAGGAGCAGGGCCGCCTTAAGGCTTACGGTATCAGTGCGCCCCAGCATGTCGCGGGTTTGTTTAAAGGGTGGGTTCATGAAAAAAGTTAGTGCAAGTAATCAGTAACTTGCTGCTGTTTTGTTTTTATTTTTGGTTCCAAGGTTCCAAGGTTCCAAGGTTCCAAGGTTTCGAGGTTTCAAGGTTTCAAGGGGGACAACTGTTTTTTTACTCTTGGACCTTTGTACCATTTTTCTTTAACCTTTGACATTTAGCATTAAGTTTAGTTTTAAGTTTTTTTCATTCTACATTCTACATTCTGCATTCCAAGCTCCTCCTCAACCCCTTGACCCTTTGAAACCTTGAGTTCTATAAAATTATCCTTTGAGGATGGGTGTAAATATTCATCCTGTTACCGCGGGCAAAGCCTACCAGGGTGACGCCGTGATCCTCAGCATAGGTGATGGACATGCAGGTTGGGGCCGTGCGACTGATCATGATGGGTATGCGGTTGCGGATCACCTTGGTCATTATCTCGCCCGAGATCCTGCCGCTTGAGAGCAGTATTTTGTCATTGACCGGAATGGAGGCCATGAAGGCCTTGCCGATTAATTTATCCACGGCATTATGCCGTCCTATGTCTTCTGAGAACAGATGGATGCGTTTCTTATCTGCCAGAGCTGCAGAGTGGACCCCGCCTGTCTTCATGAACAGTTCAGAGATGGATCTGAATTCCTTTAACAGATTTTGGATTTCTTCCGGTGATATGGTTATAAGACTTTTGTTGGGAGGCAAATTTGTAAGTGCGGCAGCATCGGTAAAGGTTATACCGCGACCGCACCCGGAGGTTATGGTTTTTTTATGAAAGGTTGCATCAATATCATCGGGAAGATTTGTAAGGGTTACAGAAACAGTATACGTTTTTTCATCTACTTGTAGGTCAACCAGCGACTCGCGGTCTTTCAGAATTCCTTCGGAAAGCAGGAACCCTATGGCCATGGCATCAAGTTCAGCAGGTGTGCAGAGCAGGGTTACAACCTGCTTATTATTGACATTGAGTGTAAAGCCTATTTCTGCAGCAACCTGGTCTGCGGCCTCTTCAATAGATCCACCCTTTGTTCGTATAATGAGCGTTTCGTGTGAAGATTTCATGGGCAATGCTGAATGGAAGAAAGCGCTTTAAAAACAGCCGAGCTGGCATTTGCTGATTCTGATTTTCAGTTTATTGGCTGTTTTTCCTACTTCTCCGGGCGGGACTCCGAGGGATTTGGCAATGGCCAGGGCATTGGAGCAGTGGATACGGTTTTCTTTGGATGCCCTGCGCAGCCGTTGTTCCAGTTCTCCCTGTTGTTCAGGGGTAACGGATACCTGTTCTTTGCTGTTCTGCATGTATTCTTTCATTTTTCAACAATTTCCCTTGCCCAAGAAAGAGCTGCTGCTACTGCCGGAAAGCCTATGGTGCTGGTCAGCAGGATAATGGCATGATAGATCTCTTCAGGCGTTGCACCTGCAGCCAGGGCGCGCCTGACGTGGGAATGTACGGCGCCTTCTGCCTTGATTGCAGCAGCAGCACCAAGCTGGATGAGGTTTGCATCTTTTTCTTTAATGGGGCCTGCCTCGCGCAGTGTCTTGCCGAGCTCCTGATGGTTCTGCATGAATTTTTTGAATTTCGTTACCAGCCAATCATAGTTTCTGGGTAAGGGAGTCATATGTTTCACCTGAGATCTTTTGGGGAATGTTTCAGTCGGTAGTATGGATAAAGCCGTTCTGGATCGCATGTTTAATAAGATCAGCCGTATTTTTGAGGTTAAGCTTCTTCAAAAGGTTTGCCCTGTGATGTTCAACTGTCCTGATGCTTATGGATAAAATTTCTGCGATTTCCTTGCTGGTCAATCCCTCTGCCACAAGTTTCAAGACCTCGATTTCACGGTTTGTCAGCGTTTCACAAGGGAATACACCCTTCTCACGGTAAGAACGGATGACGTCATCTGAAAATTCTTCAGCCAGATGCGGCGAGATGTAAATGTCTCCGTGCATCACCACGTCAATTGCATTCAAGAGTTCGCTGTCGGAATCTTCTTTTAAAAGATATCCGTCCGCCCCGGCGGACATGGCGCAAAGAAAATACTGTTCATTCTTGTGCATGGTTATCATGAGGATTTTCACTTCAGGGCAGATTCTTTTCGCTTCATTGATCACCTCAATACCACGCAGTTGCGGCATTGAAATATCGAGGATAATCAGATCAGGTATGATTTGCTCCAGGACATCGAGAAGTTCAAGGCCGTCACCTGCTTCACCGACAACTTCAAAAGACCTGTTCTCCTCGATGAGTTTTTTCAAACCCTGACGGATCAAAACATGATCATCTGCCACAACAATTTTACACTTTGCCATTTTGTTCCCCTTGTTATTTGTCGGTCTCGTAAAAGTAATCGATGGACAGGGATTACGCCCGTGATATATTAATTTTATTAAGCTCCGTTGAGGACTGCGGGAGCTTTGGTCATTGTACCCTATTTGATAGGAGCAGCAAAAGTGACTGTGGTATCTATTCCGGGACGACTCACTATGTTAATTTTGCCTCCCAGAATCCTGACCCGTTCAGACATGGCTGCAAGTCCCATCCCTCTTTCAGCATCTTTTGTATATAAAGTTTTATGGACATTGAAACCCCGGCCGTCATCTTTTACAGTAAACCGAACTGCGTGACCTTCCTCTTTGATGACAAGTGAGACATGTTTTGCCCCGGCATGTTTGCCAATATTGGTCAATGCTTCTTGAAGAATTCTGTATATGATGCGCTGTGAATCCTCATTAAACAGGTGATTTATATCCGTATACTGATACCTTATTTTTACATTATAAATTTTTGAGAAATTATTCACAAGGTATTCAATAGCTGCCTGCAAACCAAGGTCATCCAGTACCACCGGGCTGAGATCCCTGGCCAGCCTGCGTACATTTTCAATTATCTGGTTTATGTTGCTCCGCATCTCATCACAGACCGGTAGCAAGTCTACCGGCTTAACATCACCCAATCGTCTGGCAATGGAGCCCACCTGCAGTTTAAGTGCAGCCATGGATTGCCCCAGTTCATCATGCAGCTCAAACGCTATCCTTTTTCTCTCGTTTTCCTGCACAGAAAAAAGATCTGATGAGAGGCGGTGCAACCGCTCTTGGGATCTCCCCAATTCATCGGCCATTGCCTCCAGTTCAATATTGGAATCCGCTAAGGCTTTGATCTGGTTCCTGGCGGCCATGATAATTTCATAGGCCAGCATCGCATAGATCAAACTGGTGACAATCCATATGATCACCATGGTCCGCCATGTCTGTCGCAGTACTTTTTCAACCTTGATGACTTCCTGTTGGGTTATGGCATTCGTTCTGCCGGTGACTTCGCCCAAGGTTAATTCAATGTTGTCATATATCCGATTGGCTTCAGCCTGAAGTATTTCTTTCTCACTCTCCATCCTAAGTCGGTCAAGGATTAGCCCGTACTCTCCATCATAGCCCAGGATGATTGTCTGATGGTCATTATCGATAGTATATCCCTGGCCGAACATAGCTGTTTCATAATCATCCAGGAGGCTGTAAAGTTCTATTTTTTCTGAGGATTTCTCCCCCTCTGACAATTTGGTATTCATACGGACCCTTGCCAGCAGTGTCCGTATCTTGTTGTCTTTGAGGTCAGTCAGGTTGTCTGCCTCGGGGATAGCGTGCAGACGTTCGCTTAATTGCACCAGATCAGTTATGTCGCGGCGTATGATGGAATAAACGTTTTGTTCTGTGAGTTGGGTGATAATGGCTATGTCTACCTGTTTTGAACCCCGCGAATAATTTTTTTTGATTTTGCGGATCATGGCAGCCCGGTCAAGGCGCTGCTGTCCCTCAGCCTTGTCAACTGTTTCTAAAATTTTGTAAAGAATGGATTCCACCTCTTTTTTGGCTGAGGGAATCCTGGGAACAGTTCTGTTGTAGGCACTGGCCCACCAGGTTATTTTATTTTTTGTGCTGAGAAGAGAATTAATGTTTTTGTCAAGTTTTTCAAAGGCAGGCGCGAGTATTGGATCGGAAACCACCTGGCGGTAATCCTTGAGCAGGTTAACAAGTATGTAATCATCATTTTGGCTGCTATCGCTTAATTTTACTTCCAGCAGATCTTCTATTACAGATTTTTGCTTGCTTAAACTGTTCTCCAACTTCGTTTGGATCGAAATGAAATTTTCTTTTAATTCAAATAAGTTCTCCCTTTCGGTTCGAATACTTGTGAGGGTGGACCAGACAATATAGACCATGAATACGCCAACTGAAAAGCTGAGCAGCGTAATGAGCCAGACAAGTTTTATAGGGTTTTCTTCTCTTTTTTTAACTGCTGACGGGTTTTTCATGGCATGTTGCGCAACTGTTTCCAGTCAAAGGGTTGCACCTCTCCCTGGCGTATAATGGTCGGCCAGATCTGGTGGCTGGCCTGATGATCTTTCGTGGAGAGTTTAAGAGGGGCAGCAAATCCAAAATCGAATTGTCCCAGGTTTTCAAGTGCATCAATAATGGAATCCCGGGTAATTTCACCTTTCACGGTTTTCAGGGCCTGTAGAAAAATACGCGTTGCTATATAACCTTCCAGGGCCACGTATGTGGGGGCTGTTGCAGGATTAAAGCGGTGGAGGGCCCGGTGAAAATCCTGGACAACTGGCAGTGAAGACTCCAGGGGCGGTACTACCTGGGTTACTATGACTCCATCTTCTTCGTCGCCAAGAGACTGGGCCAGGGGTGCAGCGCCGACAAATGAAACATTGAGAAACAAGGAGTTGATATCATAGTTTCTGGCAAGCCTGATGAACTTAGCCGAGGGGGCATAGGTGCCAACCATAATGATAGCCTTTGGTTCAGGATCTGCCAGGAGTATATCTGCCAGGCTGTTTTCAACGGCCAGGCTGTTTCGTTCATAACGTCCGTGGGTAATTTGCGTTTCATCTTTTAAGCCGTTCTTCTTCAGGGCTGCTAAACCACCGACAAATCCTGAATCTCCGTAAGCATCCCTTTGGGTGAAAAAGGCGATTTCATTTGGTTGCAGATTCCCATATGTAATAAGCGCCTGCACCATGGCCGCAGTTTCCTCTGCATAACTGGCTCGGTAATTTATAACGTAGTGATCCGGCGGGATCCTGCGGAGAATACCGGCACCGGTAAGTGCGCCAAAAAATGGCACATGACTCCTGTTGGCAATTGGAACTGCGGCAATTGCCGTAGGTGTCCCGACATTGCCTATGACAGCAAGGACATTTTCCTGCTCGATAAGCCTGTGCATATTGAGCACGGTTCTTTCAGGATCATAATCGTCATTAAGAACAATAAGGCAAAGGCTGTTTCCCTGGATCCCCCCCTGCGCATTGATCTCTTTCAAGGCTGCCAGTACACCGTTTCGCATGTTGATGCCCAAATGGGCTACAGGACCAGAAAGGACAGTGGACATACCAAGGACATGAGAATTGTGCAGACAGGGTACATCCTGTCCCAGTGCATTGTCGGCAAGACCTGGCAGTAAGAGGAAGAAACCAACTAAAAAGTGACTCAGCCGGAAACCCGGTCCCTTTAGTTGTATTTTTTTATGGAGTGTTATCCTCATGCTACGCTCTCTGATATAAAAAAATCAACAAATATTCAGATCAAACTTGTTGCTTATAATGGTACGGTAAATTTTGTCAAGCGTAATGGCTCAGAAAGAGGGGGAGGATAAAGGTGAAAGGTTAAAGGATAAAGGTCAAAGAACAAAAAAGTTAGCAGTCTTCAGTTATCATTCGAAGTCTCCTTTCAGTCGCATATCTGGCAGTTGTCAGATAACTGTAATTAGCAATAGATGAAAATTCAAAGGTGAAAGGTAAGGGTATTAGACAAAACAGGTTTCAAGGGTTTTTAAATAGTTGTTTCCCTTGAAACCTTGGATCCTTGAAACCTTGACACCTAAAAAATGTAGTAAAGTTCATGGCTCAAATCTGAAAACTGCCAACTGACACCCAATATCTTCTTGTTAGCTTATCAGCGCACTGTTTGTCGGGGAATATGAGTGCGTGGTAAGGCCTACTGGTCTCTTTTGTGGCAGAACAGGCAGCGGTACTTCGGTGGATGGTCTTCGGGCAGCGGTGCCACCCCGTCTGGTGCGTGGCATTCTTCGCAGAATTTTTCAGCTACTTTTTTGTCCATTTTCATGAAGCGTGCATGGTCATCATCGTTGGGCAGATGTTTGGTGGTCTCTTCCGGCGCATTCCAGAGAAACATGAAAAGGCCCGCACAGACGGCAACAAATATCAGGTTGTAGATGAGGATGTTTTTTCGTTTCGTTTTTTGTTCTAAGTTGTTCATTGAATGTTCCTTGTTCCGTCGGCCATTTCCAGCATGCTGAAGGGAATAAAACCCATCCGCAGTGCCAGGACAAGTATTTCCATGGCTACAATGTTAACAAACCTGTTTTTAGCAGAAAATTCAACAATGCGCCGATGTTTTAGCTGTTTTTTAATAAGACGCTGCAGTTCGGTGCATTTATAATCCGGGTTTATGATAACCCGGGCAGCAGTTTCACCTGATACAAGGGCCGGATACATACCCTCGCCTGTAAGACCTGATGCAAGTCCTGCTGCATCACCAATAAGCATTATATTGTTGAAATGCCAGCCGCGGTAATCAAAATTGATGAGCCCGGCCTTTGGTTTTAATCCGCCTACAGGGATTTTTGTGGCATCGGCCCAGCGTCTCAGGCTGCAAAGCATTTGCTTGGGATTATTGTAAGGTCGTGTTCCATAGACACCGACTGAAGCCATATCCCTGAAAGGGAAAATCCAGCCGTAACCGTTTTGGAACAGGGTGGCGTTGAGATGCCATTCCATATTTTTAAAATTACCAGGGACCTGGAAATGGATGCCGACGCCAACGCGTTCAGTGGCAAGCTGGAGGTATTTGCGCACCATTGAACCCGAGCCGTCAGCGCCTATCAAATAACGGTATCCGAAGTCCCCCTGGCTGGTTTTAACAGTATCAGGAGTAATTTTATGCACCAGGCATGAGGTAATTAGTTCTGCCCCGGCATCCTGGGCCTGGTGAAACATCCATTTTCCGAGAACTTCCCGGCGGATAGTTGCAACAATTGGCACAGCAGCTTTTATGGTGGTTTGCTGAAAGTTGGACCTGATGTACTGCCGCGTGAATGCACCTTCTATGAGATGTTCGGGAACGCGTTTGATAAGACCGGCCCAAGTGATACCGCCAGCACAGACCTTGGGGCCTGCAATATGTTTTCTTTCCAGCACCAGGACATCAATGCCGTGTTCGGCCAACAGTTTCGCACCGGCAAGGCCGCCCGGTCCGGCACCGATTATAACAACTGAAAATGACCGCATGATATATTATCTGTTCAAGGAGCGAAAAGGTTATTTAGTAGGCAGAATATTTTCAGAAAATTATTAATACTGGGTAATTATTGAGTTTTCTGCTAATGTTAGCACTATGTAATCAACTGCTGTTTGTTGTGAAAGTGGTGATTTTTCCCTGGCAATTTAATATTTTTCGGGTAAATGACTCTTGAGCCCGGCCTTTTTGGATATTTGCCAGAGCGATACAATATAGCGATACAATATAATGTTTTTTTGAGTTTGACTAGTCTGGTGCATTTTATGAAGGAAACTACATTCAAAAGAGAGATGATCGGCAATGAAGGGATGGTCCTTCTGGATACTGTCCGGCGTCTGAATCGCCGTGGTGCGGTGGCCCATCTTTTAAAATTGCTGCTTAAAACGCACCCGGCTGACATGGCATGGGTATTCAGGCACCTGAGTTTTGCTGAACGCAAGAAAGTCTTTAACGTAATTGCTCAGACGGACATGGTGGGCGATTTCCTGAGCGAGATTGACCAGGCCATCCTGCTGGAAATTGTCCAGGACCTGACCCCCAAGTACCTGGTGGCGGTTATTTCCGAGATGGCCTCGGACGATGTTGCTGACCTGCTTGAAGCTCTTCCCGAGGAAATGGCCAATGAGATCCGGCAGCTCATGGTCAAGGAGGACAGGGAAGAAGTAGATGAACTTATGCAGTACCATCCCGAGACTGCCGGTGGTCTCATGTCACCTGATTTTATGGCCCTCGACGGCGAACTCAGCGCCGGGGATGCCATAAAAATCGTGCAGGAACGCTCCGAAGAATCTGAGATGTCTTTCTATCTCTATATTACCCATGGCGACGGGCAGTTGGCAGGTGTGATTTCACTGCGTGAGCTTTTATTGCATCCTCCATACCGGCAGCTGAAAAACATCATGAACAGCAATGTTACCTCGGTCACCACAGATACAAACCAGGATGAGGTTGCCCATGTAATCTCGCAGTACAATATCCTGGCCGTGCCTGTTGTTGACAGCAATTATAATCTTGTCGGTATAGTAACAGTGGATGACATTATCGATGTTATCAGGGAGGAGGCCACTGAAGACTTCCTGCGTATGGCCGGCGCCGGTAAAGACTCTGAGATCCTTCTGAAGTCAACCATGGACAATGCCCTGACCAGAGCTCCCTGGCTGTTTGCCAGCTGGGTGGGTGGTGTCATGGCCATGTTCATTATCACTTTTTTCCATGATGAATTACAGAAAGTCCTCGCCCTGGCGGCTTTCATCCCTATCGTTATCGGTATGGGCGGAAATATTGCCACCCAGTCAAGCACCATCATTATCCGCGGTATAGCAACTGGCAGGGTTAATATGCAGGAGCTCTCCAAGGTGATCTTCAAGGAGATGCGGGTCGGCTTGATCCTGGGTACCGTTTATGGCCTGTTTTTGGGGCTCCTGGCATTTTTTGGCTATGCTGAAACCCAATACCTAGGTCTGGTTGTAGGCTTTTCAGTCCTCTTTGTCATGACCATGGCAGCAACGGTCGGCACCTTTGTGCCTCTTATTCTAAAACGTTTGAATTTTGATGCAGCGATTGCCACCGGGCCATTTGTGACAACATCCATTGATATCCTGGGCGTACTCGCCTACTTCCTCATAGCAAAATCCTTGTTGAACCTCTAGGACTTTGGGCCCAATCCAGCCGGCGTGTATATTTTCTTCGGTTTTAGATTAGAATAATGTCTTGCATTCACGAGCTTCAGGTACAATTGTAAAGAGAAGGTTTTGCTCAACCATATACAAAACTTTAAAGAAGATTGATAAACAGAACAATGGATCCGAAAAATTATCCGAAGAGACGTTTCCCCGCCTGGTTTATCCTGGCCCTTGTCCTGTTTGGCTTGTGGTGGCTGACCGACAGCGGAGAGCGGCCGAAATATGATAAGCAGGCCGAACCGCGCATAGTGGCTGCCCGTGGTGATCTGGCAGATGATGAAAAAAACACCATTGCTGTATTCGAGGAGATAGCACCCTCGGTTGTCTATATCACCAGCATAGAAGTGCGGCGCTCCATTTTCAGCCTCAACGTGTATGAGATTCCACAGGGCACCGGTTCCGGGTTTGTCTGGGACAAGGAAGGCAGGATCGTCACCAATTATCATGTGATAGGTGATGCCAGCCGGGTCGAGGTCACCCTGGGCGACAATACAGTATATAAGGGCATCATGGTGGGCGCAGCTCCTGACAAGGATATTGCGGTGCTGCAGATCTCCGCCCCGGCTCATACGCTCAAACCGATCACGTTGGGCGAATCGGAAACACTCCTTGTGGGTCAGAAAGTTTTTGCCATCGGCAATCCTTTCGGGCTTGACCACACAATAACCTCCGGCATTGTCAGTGCCCTGGACCGTGAGATAACAGCCATCACCGGCAGGACTATTCACGGGGTGATCCAGACTGATGCAGCCATCAACCCCGGCAACTCAGGCGGGCCTTTGCTGGATAGTGCCGGACGCTTGATAGGAGTCAATACTGCAATTTTCAGCCCATCCGGGGCAAATGCCGGCATCGGCTTTGCAGTACCTGTCAATGTCGTCAACAAGGTCGTACCGGAGATAATACGCAACGGCAGGGTGACTCAACCCGGCATCGGGGTGACCCTTGCAAGTGAGAGAGTCGCCAGCCGCCTTGACATCGAAGGACTGCTGGTTATAAACGTGCAGCCTGGAAGTTCTGCGGAAAAGGCAGGTATTCGCGAAACACGGCAGGTTAATGGCAAGATTATCCTCGGTGATATTATTCTTGCGGTAAACAGTGTACCCGTTGAGTCATATGATGACCTGCGTAATGAACTGGACCGCTATCATATCGGTGAGGAAGTGACATTGATCCTTCTGCGCGATCAAGAGCATATGGAGGTCAAAGTCCGGCTGGAAGAAATAGAATAATTATTGCTGCTTTTTCTGGAGCAGCTTTTTCTTGTGCCGCGCGTATTCCCGCAGGTTGCCGGCCTTGTCAGACTCATCAATAATTTCCCGGCCGACAATTTCCTCGATAATATCCTCCAGGCTGATGACTCCTGTAACGCCGCCGTATTCATCTACTACCACGAAAAGGTGGATGCGATGCTCAAAGAACTCGATCAATATCCTGTTGAGCGGGGCTGCTTCAGGCACGAAATGTACGGGCTGCATCAGTTCCGAGAGTTTCTGCTTTTTGTTGCCTTCGGACAGACTGAGCAGAACATTTCTGCTTAAGACAACTCCCACCACATCATCCTGATCCTTGTCAAAAACGGGGACCCTGCTGTGCCGGCTCCATTGTTCTTTCTGCTTCAGGGCCTCACTGATTGTAAGGTGTTCGCTGAGACTGAAAACCACAGTTCTTGGGGTCATGACCTGGCGTACAGTTTTATCCTGCAGCTTGAGAATATTGGCAATGACCTTTTCCTGCTGGGGTTCAATCTCCCCGGATTTCCTTCCCAGAACTGCCACAGCCTGGATCTCTTCAATGGAAACCAGGGCTTCCTTTTCCTGTCTGGGTATAAGATGTGTAACTGCCTGGCAAAGCCAGATAAGCGGGCTCATGATTTTTACAAGGCCGTTTAAAGGTATGGCGATCCAGGTGGCAAGAATTCTGGCGTAGGCAACCCCGGCTGTTTTGGGTAGTATCTCTGAGAAAAGTAAAATTATCAGGGTAAAGAAAACTGAAAACCAGACAAGGTTTTCTTCGCCAAAGACAACCGCGGCAGAGGCCCCGGCAACGGCCGCTCCCATGGTATTGGCAATGGTGTTCAGTGTTAGGATGGCAGTAATCGGCTGCTGAATATTTTTTTTCAGCTTTTTCAGGATCAGCCCTGATTTTTTACCTGAGCTGGCCATGACCTCAACCTGGCTCTGCGGCACAGAGTAGAGCACTGCCTCAATAATACTGCAGAAAGCGGATATAATGATGGCACTTCCTGTTGCCAGGATTAATTGCGTAACCAATGGATTCCTCCTTGTGATGATATGTCTGTATTCAGAAAAAGTGCAGAGAAAAAGAACAGTGATTTGCGGGTGTCAACTTCCATTATGCTGAGTGTTGTCGTAACCGACTGCATACTAAGCATCAAATGTTGGAGTTCATCAGCAACTGTGGTAAATAGGGTAGGTTTTGAATATTTTACGTGCAATGTATTCATATTGTATACAATAGGCGTTAAAGTAGAAAGAGAAAAAAGATTTGGCCGGCAAATAAATTACAGTAATAAATTCTAAAAGTTGTGAACAACTGCATCAACGACTGGAGAAAAGCATGAAAATTACGCACACGACTCAGGATATGGAAAAATATAAGGGAGACATGATCACGTATTTTGTGCACCAGCAGGGCAAGAAAGTCCCTGTCTGTGACAATAAGTTCGTCCAGGATACTGTCAAGCTTGCGTTTAAGGCAGGTGATTTTTCCGGCAAAGAAGGGGAAACCTTGTTGTTTTACCCCTCGGGCCAGGGAAAGCTTCCGGCAAAAAGGGTATTGGTGATTGGCCTCGGGAAAGCCGAGGAAGGCAAGTCGAATAATGGCGCGACACCGTCTGATGTCTGGCGGGATAATTATCGTAGAGCAGGCGGCAAGGTCTCTGAGACTGCCCGCAAGACCAGGACTGAAAAAATCCTGGTCGTGGTGCCGGCTTCATTTATCCTGGACAAACAGGAAACTATTGAATGCATTAGCGAAGGTCTCATACTGGGAGCATACCAGTTCAGAAAATACAAGAAAACCAAGGAGGAGGATGAAACGCCTGGCACAATCAAAGAAATTTTACTTTTTACAGAAAAAGCGAATAAGGCAGTTCTCCAGGGATTAAACAGGGGCAAAAATGCAGCCTTGGCGGGCTGCGCAGCCCGTGACATGGCAAATGAACCTGGCAATGTCTGGACTCCGACCAGGTTTGCCGAGTTCGGGCGCAAGCTTGCCAGAACATATAATTTTACCTGCAAGGTATTATCCAAAACTGATATGCTCCGTTTTAAAATGGGAGGCATTCTTGGAGTAAACAGCGGCTCGGCCCAGCCGCCCAAGATGGTGATCCTTGAGTATAGAACCGCACCACGCAACCCTACCTTATTGCTGGTCGGCAAGGGGCTGACCTTTGATTCAGGCGGCATAAGTTTGAAACCTCCCAAAGGCATGGAGGAAATGAAGTTTGACATGTGCGGCGGGGCCGCGGTCCTGGGTGCCATGCAGGCGATAGGCGAGGAGAAGCCGAAAAACATTAATATTGTGGCCATCGTCCCGGCAACGGAAAACCTGCCCGGGCCCAGTGCCTTGAAGCCGGGCGACATCATAACAATTTACGGCGGTAAAACCATTGAGGTGGTCAACACCGATGCCGAAGGTCGCCTGATCCTGGCAGATGCGTTGGCCTATGGTATTAAACAGTATAAGCCCAAGGCGGTAGTGGATCTGGCAACGCTGACCGGTGCAGTGATTATCGGCCTTGGGCATCACCGCACCGGCCTGTTGAGCAACGATGATGAGCTGGCCCGGAAGATTCTGGCTGCAGGAGACAGGTGTGGAGAGCCGCTCTGGCGCCTGCCGCTGGGCCCTGAATATTCCAAGCAGATAAAATCAAAGGTTGCGGATATCAAGAATGTCGGTAACCGTGCAGCGGGCACCATTACCGCGGCGGCCTTTCTCCAGGAGTTTGTAGGGGAGACAGCCTGGGCACATCTTGATATTGCCGGTACAGCTTACAATTTTACCGATAAGCCGTATACAACCCAAAATGGGCCGTCAGGCATTGGCGTCCGCACCCTGCTTGAACTGGTGCGCAATTGGAAATAATATTAAGAAGGTTTCGAGGTTTCGAGGGGGAAAATCAAAAGGCAGTTCTTAAATCTTAGTTTTCAGTTTCTGGATTTACGTTTCTAGAGTTGATTGAGCGTTCAGCCTTCAGATCTTTTTTCATTCGTCATTCTGCATTCGTCATTTTTAACTTTTCCCCTCGACCCCTCGACCCCTTGAAACCTATCTTTACTGAATTTTCGTTTTCAACTCAAAGGCGGCGGCAAACAGGCTTTTGGTATAGGGGTGTTGCGGGTTATTGAAGAGATCGGCGGCAGGTCCTGCCTCCACAATCTTGCCGTTCTGCATTACCGCAACCTCATCAGCCATGGCCCTGATCACCCTCAGGTCATGGGAGACAAAAAGATAGGTTATCCCATAGCGTGTCTGCAGATCTTTCAGCAATTTAATGATCTGGGCCTGGATCGTCATGTCCAGGGCACTGGTCGGTTCATCCAGCATGATGAATTTTGGCTGTAAAGCTATGGCCCGGGCAATTGCAATTCTCTGTCTTTGTCCCCCGGAAAATTCGTGGGGATAGCGGCCTGCCATCTCCTCATCCAGCCCCACTTCCTGCAAGGTCTTAAAAACCATGCGCTGCCGGTCCTTTTTGTCTTTACCGATATTATGCACCTTGAGTCCTTCGCTTATGATCTGCTCGATGTTCAGGCGTGGTGAAAGGGAGGAAAAGGGGTCCTGAAAAACAACCTGCAGCTCTTTGCGCAGGGGCCTGAGTGAGGCCCTGGATTGACGCACCAGGTCTTTGGGGCTGTCTTTTTCACCATTGTAGAGAATTTTTCCCTGGCATTCTGTCAAGCGCAGGATACACATGCCGAGCGTGCTTTTCCCGGAGCCGGATTCACCGACAACTCCATAGGTTGTGCCCTCGTGGATGGTCAGGCTCACTCCGTCAAGGGCTTTGATCTTGCCAATAGTTCGTTTGAAGAATCCGGCCTTGATAGGAAAATGACACTGCAGGTCAGAGATTGTAAGCAGCTTTTTTCTGTCGAATTTCGGCTCCGGCTCTCCTTTGGGAACGCTGTTGAGCAGGTGGATGGTATACGGGTCCTGCGGTTTGGTGAATATGGTCTTGGTCGCACCGTTTTCCACAATTCTGCCGTCGTGCATGATGTGCACATGATCTGATATTTTCTTTACCATGTTCAGGTCGTGGGTGATCAACAGAACAGCCATGTCAAGCTCTTTCTGGATATCTTCCAGCAGTTCAAGGATCTGGGCCTGGATGGTGACATCAAGGGCAGTTGTCGGCTCATCTGCAATGAGCAGTGCCGGTCTGCAGGCAAGAGCCATGGCAATCATGGCACGCTGCCTCTGGCCGCCTGAGAGCTGATGCGGGAAGCTCGCCAGCCGCTGCCTGGGGTCAGGAATGCCGCACCTGTCCAGGAGGTCTATGGCCTTTGCCTGGGCCTCCTGGTTTGTGAGATCCTGGTGCAGCATCAATGGTTCTATCAACTGGTTGCCGATGGAATAGACCGGGTTCAGGGAAGTCATCGGTTCCTGGAAGATCATGGCGATCTGGTTGCCGCGGATATGGCGTAATTTGGATTCAGGCAGTGCGAGAATATCCTGGCCGGAAAAGTTGATTGTCCCGGTGGTGGTGACGGTAGCGGTTTTTTCTAAAAGGCGTAGAATGGACAGAGCAGTAACAGATTTGCCGGAGCCTGATTCGCCGACCAGGGCCACCGTTTGACCACTTTGCACAGCAAAGGATATGTCGTGCAGCACCTTGCTGTCACCATCCTCGGTATGAAACGTCAATGATAGGTTTTGAATGTCCAGAAGCATTTTTTTAGGTATCAGGTGTCGGGTTTCATTAATTTTTCAGCTTTTACCTTTTACCCTTTGACCTTTAACCATTTTCCTTTAATTTTTATTGGTTCTTCATTCTTAATTCTTCATTCTTAATTCTTCATTTTGCATTCTTAATTATCTTTTTTTTCACCAGCTGCCGTGGATCAAAAGTTTCCCGCAGGGCCTCGCCGATAAAAATCAACAGGATCAGCGTCCCGACAAGGACTGCAAAGGTGGACAAAGACAGCCACCAGGCCTCAATATTACTTTTGCCCTGGGCCAGCAGTTCCCCGAGGCTTGGTGTCGATGGCGGCACACCCAGTCCGAGAAAGTCAAGGCTGGTCAAGGCAAGAATAGCCCCGGAAAGCCTGAAGGGCAGGAAGGTGATAACCGGTGTCATACCATTAGGCAGCAGGTGCCGGAACATGATGACCACGTTGGAAACGCCCAGCGCTCTGGCAGCCGTGACATAATCCATATTCCTGCCCTTGAGAAATTCGGCCCGCACATAGTCAGACAGACCCATCCAGCCGAAGATGGAAAGCAGGATCAGGAGCAGCATGACGCTGGGCTTGAAAATGGAGGCAAAGATGATGAGCAGGTACAACTCGGGCATGGCCCCCCATATTTCAATAAAGCGCTGCATGAAAAGATCGGTTTTGCCGCCGAAATACCCCTGCACGGAACCGGCCAGAATGCCGACCGTAGTACCAATGAATGTCAGGGCAAAACCAAAGAGCACAGATAGTCTGAACCCGTAGATCAGGCGGGCCAGGACATCCCGCCCCCTGTCATCGGTGCCGAGAAGATTATCTCCCGTGGGGGCCGAGGGTACCGGTTTGTCCAGATCGAGGTTGATGGTGTCGTAACTGAAATGGTTCAGGGGGAAGAGCACGAAATTCTTCCCTGCTTCGATCTTATCAAGAATATAGGGATCCCGGTAATCTGTCTCGGTTTCAAAATCGCCGTCAAACGTTGTTTCCGGATAGGCTTTGAAGATGGGCCAGTAGAGCCCGCCTTCGTAATAGACGAGAAAAGGCTTGTCATTACTTATCATTTCAGCACCAAGGCTGAGGACAAAAAGGATGGTGAAGACAATCAGGCTGTAATAGCCGCGCCGGTTTGACTTAAACCGTTTCCAGCGTCGAACTCCAAGCCTCTGGCGTGATCCGGTCTTCTTCATTATTCAACGCTCTCAAAGCTTATGCGCGGATCAACCAGGACATAGCTCAAGTCGGAAAGCAGCCTGGAGATGAGCCCTATGATGGTGAAAAAGTACAGGGTTGCCAGAACGACCGGATAGTCACGATTCATAACCGATTCATAGGCCAGAAGCCCCATGCCGTCCAGGGAGAAGATTGTTTCAATGAGGAGGCTGCCGGTAAAAAATGCCGTGATGAATGAGCCGGGAAATCCTGTGATGATGGGGATGATCGCGTTCCTGAAAACATGCTTGTAGAGCACCTGGTTTTCGTTGAGGCCTTTTGCGCGTGCAGTTGTTACATACTGTTTGCGGATTTCTTCAATGAAACTGTTCTTGGTCAGCAGGGTCATGACTGCCAGGGAGCCGACAGCGCTCGAAATGATCGGCAGCACCATGTGCCAGAGGTAGTCGAGGATTTTGCTGATAAGGCTGAGTTCAGACCAGTTGTCTGAGACAAGGCCGCGCAGTGGGAAGATGTTCCAGAAGCTGCCGCCGCCAAAGAGAACGATAAGCACAATGGCAAGGACAAAGCCCGGGATGGCATAGCCGATTAGGATGAATGTACTAGAGACGACATCAATACGAGAGCCGTCATGCACTGCCTTGTAAATGCCCAGGGGGATACAGGTACAATAGACAATCAAAAAGGTCCAGAGCCCAAGGGACATGGAAACAGGCAATTTGGAAATTACAAGGCTGACGACGCTTTTATGGTGGTAGTAGCTGGTGCCGAAATCAAAGACGAGAAAATTTTTCATCATGGTCAGGAAACGCTCTGCCGGGGGCTTGTCAAAACCATAGAGAGTCCGCAGTTTTTTGAGCCGCTCCTCGTCCAACCCCTGCGCGCCCTGGTACAGGTCGCTCTTGACTACTGCCCTTACTTCTCCTTTGCCGCCGGAAAGTCCTGCAGTGGAATGTCCCTCGATTTCTGCCAGCAGACGTTCAACCGGTCCACCGGGAACAAACTGGGTGACAACAAAGGTCACGAGCATGATCCCGAAAAGGGTAGGGATCATCAGCAGGATTCGTCGTGCGATATAAGCAGCCATTTGTTAGTTATGAGTTATGAATTATGAGTTCTAAGTTAAAGACAAAAAATATGTTAGTCATGAGTTATGCGTTTATTTTTTATGGGTTCAAGGTTTCCAGGGAAAAAGAAATTTATTTTGCCTTTATGCTTTGCCCGTTAACCTTGCTCTTCTTATATTTCAGCTTTGCGCTTTCACATTGAAAAAACTGCCAACTGCTGTCTGCCATCAAATAACTATTTATTCACCTTTCGCCCCAAAGTCATCATCAATCAGGCCTCAGTCATGTTTTTCAATTCTGCATTCTACATTCTGCATTTTTCATTCAATCACCCTCACCGATCCTCCCCGTCTGGGGTCGCCTCCGCCTGCGATATTGGGGATTACCGTATGAACACCGCCGAAGTATACATCAATGCTTGACCAGATATTTACCGGCCAGTGTTTTTTAAGAGCATGTATCGCATCCTGGGGCAGACCCGGTTCAACCTGCATCATGGCGCCGTCCCAGTGAATGCGGGGCGCTTCCACAGCTTGCTGGACCGGAATGGCGAAATCGATTATAGCGCTGAGTACCTGGGTAATAGCCGTCCGTATGCGCTTGCTGCCGCCGCTGCCGATGACCATTGCCACCGCCTCATTTTTCAGGAGCAGGGATGGCGACATCATGGAAGAGACACGCTGCCCAGGGGGGCTGGCATGAAATCCTGCAGGATGCAGGTCATCCTCACCCATCATGTTGTTGAGCATAATACCTGTGCCCGGTACAAAGTATCCCGATCCTTCACCGTTTGAACAGGTCATGCTCGCGACATTCCCCTCTGCATCGGCAACGCTGATATGGGTTGTGCCGCGGGAAAACTGCCGGATCCTGGCGCCCGATTTCTGCAGGGACATTGTATTAAGGCCATTCTCGCGCAGTTCTTCCACCTCTGTCATTAATTTTGCTGTCTGCAGGGCATGGACAGCGGAATGGTACTTGATTCCCGACATATCCTGGGTTTCCAGAAGCGACAGGGCCAAACCGATAAGAGAACCGCCCATAGAGGGCTGTGGATTGGTCAGGAAGGTGTAATCACGGTAGCCAATGGCAAGGGGAGCGCGTTCAATGACCTTGTAGGCAGCAAGATCTTCCGCAGTCAGCAGACCCTTGCCCTTGCGCATATCGTAGTCAATTGCCTTTGCCAGTGCTCCCCTGTAAAAACTTTCGCCGTAATCTTTCGGAAGCTGAGACAAAAAGTCAGCAATTTCCGGGTTTGTTATATGGTCACCCTGCTTGGCGCAGGAGCCGTTAATGGTATAGAGTTTTCGGCCCACAGGAGAATGGGTCACGATGGGTTCTAAAAGGTTTAAAAAATATCCCTGCCAGTCATTGAGCTCCAGGCCATCCCTGGCCAGACGGATTGCCGGCTGCAGGATTTCTGCAAGATCCAATCTGCCAAGGCGCTGATGCACATGGAGAAAGCCCTTGAGGTTGCCGGGCACTGCCACTGAGCCGAGGCCGATATTGAAATCCTGGTCAGAGCCGGGAAAATGAATGGTAACCGGAAAGAAATGCGGTTCAAGATCACTGCTGTCAAGTCCTCTGCCGGGTGTGTCGGTAAAAAAATCAAACAGTATTTCTTCGCCCTGCTGCGTCCGTGCCAGTAAAAAACCGCCGCCGCCAAGGCTGGTAAGGGTCTGTTCCGCAACCGCACCGGCAAAACCTGCGCCAACAGCAGCATCAAAAGCATTGCCGCCGTTGCGCAGTATTTCGACAGCCGCGCCGCTCACCAGCGGATGGCCGGTTGCAACTATTGCTTTGCCAGTTTTTTTCATTGCCAGAATTTCGGGTGCAGTTCTTTGATTATTGCAGAAAAATCCTTCTGTTTCGTAAAAATTCTACGCTGATGGTCTGCACTGGTACCGGACTCTATGGTCTGCTGCAGGTCGGAAAGAAAGTGGCTAGTGCCCAGTTTTTCCATGATCTGGGCGACCTTGGCAAATATCTCACCAGCAGCCTCCTGCATGGAGATCTTTTTCTGGAGCAGGGGATAGACGAATGTTCCGGCCAGTCCGTACCGGGCAGCCTGCCACTTATTGCTTTTCAGCACCTGCATGTTTGGATTGAGATGTTTGTCCGATTCAGATATTTCTGCTACGAGCCCCTGGATAAGTGCGACGATAGCTATGATCTCGGTAAAGGTAGCCGGCAAATCGCAGATGCGGACTTCGATGGTGCCGAAATCCGGATGCGGCCGTACATCCCACCACAGGTCGCGGACGCCGGTAATTATGCCTGTATTGGTGAGCAGTCTGACCATTTCCAGGTATTTTCCCCAGCTTTCAAGCTGGTCGGGCATGCCTGCCAGGGGCAGGGCCTCAAACAGCTTGGCCCGGTATGAGTGAAGCCCTGTGTCGATGCCTTCGTAATACGGCGACGAACAGGTCAGGGCCAGGAGTATGGGCAGGAAAAGGCGGATATTGTCACAGACACGAATGGCAGTATCACGGTCGCTCATGCCCACATGGACGTGGAGCCCCTGGGTTATAAATCGTCTGCCCACAAGCTGCAGTTCATCCATGATGCGCGTGTAGCGGGGGTGGTCGAAAAGTACCTGGTCACTGTGCCGGGCAAAGGGATGCAGGCTGGCAGCAAAAAGAAAACAGTCATTGTCATGGGCCAGTTTTTCAGCTTTCCTGATAAGCTGCGCCAGATTCTGTTTAACCTCATCCATGTTGGCGCAGACATCAGTGTTGACTTCCAGCATGGACCGGATGAATTCAGGTTTTATCCTCTCCTTTAAACTATGCGGGACCATGTCCAGGATTTCAGGCGCCCTGGGAACCAGGTTCAGGGTTTCCCTGTCAAGGATCTGGAGCTCTATCTCGACTCCAAGGGAAAAGGGTTTACTGATATTGAATTCAATAGTTTTCTCCTGCATTATTTTTTGCCCTCCTTGCTGAGCGGATCCGGCTGGTTCATGGCAGGAGAATAACCGCCGGCAGGAGTTGCGAAAATATCTTTCTGCTGCAGGGTTTGCCAGGCAACCTCGGCAAGAAATGCTGCCCCGATTGGCAAAACTCCCTCGTCAAAATCAAAATAAGGACTGTGGGCTGGGGTGTTTGGCAGTTCAGGGTGACCGGCGCCGAAACGGACAAGACAGCCGGGAACCTTCTGCAGATAGTAGGCAAAGTCTTCGCCGCCAAGGCTCGGGTGGCGCTGCTTGACGACACCTTCCGGACCGACGATTTTTTTTGCAGCCTTCCGGGCCAGCCTGGCTGCAAAAGGGTGGTTGATGACAGGCGGCAGTCCGTCCCGGAAATGTATGGTTGTCTTGGCGTTATACAAGCCGTCCATGGCCCGGACCATGCGCTCGAGGCCGTCAATGATCTGGGCCCTGATCTCAGGATGGGTGGCGCGTATGGTGCCTTCGAGCACAGCTTCTTCCGCAATAACATTATAAGCGGAGCCGCCGCTGAAACGCCCGACACTGACAACGGTCGGATAGGATGGGTTTATCTCTCTGGAAACAAGGGTTTGGATGGACATGACGAGAAGGCTGGCCACCACGATGGCATCAATGGTTTCATGCGGCCGCGCCGCATGGCCGCCGCGGCCGCAGACCTTGATTTCGAATTTATCAGTATAGGCACAGATCAGGCCGGGTTCGGCCGCAATCTGGCCGACTTTGAAATGACGGTCTATATGGCCGGCATATATGGCCTGGACACCTGCAAAGGCTCCGTCTTCAATCATGGCCAGGGCGCCTTTTCCGGATTCTTCCGCAGGCTGAAAGAGAAGAATAACCCGGCCGGGAAGTTCCACATGCTGCAGCATTGCAGCGGCACCGAGCAGCATAGCCACATGGCCGTCATGGCCGCAGGCATGCATGAGGCCCGGCAGTTTTGAAGCAAAGCCAAGGCCTGTTTTTTCATCCACCGGCAAAGCATCCAGGTCTGCACGCAGGGCAACGCAATTGCTGCTCTGGTCTTCAGATACAAAAGGCTCTAAGCTTGCGACAACACCGGTGTGCAGGCCTTCGGTGCGAAATGGAATGCCGAGTTCCTGCAGTTTTTCACAGATAAAACGCTGGGTGTGGTGCTCTTCGTTCGCAAGTTCAGGATGCTGATGGATGGTGCGGCGGATATCCCGCATCCACTCGATCAGTTTTTCGTCCGCGTCAAACAATGATTGCTCTTGATTTGTGGCCGGCATGGCGTATCAGTTCTCAGCTTGCAGCTTTGAGCTTTCAGCTATAAGTTTTTTGAATTTGTTTTCGTTTCTTCTTCAAGCATCATTTGTATTTATCTTTGTGTGTATTTGCCGCAACGCCATAAATTTTAGATTTTCGTAAACCTGATACTGCGATCCTGGAATGCAAAACTGGAGTTTTTCTCCAGGTTTCTTGATATATTAGGTCTACATGTCGATCGATAAATATCATTGCCGTACAGGATTATCAAACAAAAAGATCGTAGTTTTCAGGTAATATTTATTATTTTGCATTGCAATCATATGAAGCAGGGTTCCAGGTACCTTGCGCTTTATTGCAACCGCTCATGCTTTCAGTTAAAATCAGGATCAACCATCCACGGCCAGAAAGTATCAGCGTGTCCGTGACAATGTGCTAACTCATGCTTTTTTGTTTTCTCGTCTCCTGCCATAACCCGGACTATACACTTCTGTTTTGCATCATACGGCACCAATGAACATCCCCCATACCGCCAACCCTTTTTCTTGTGCTGCTTGAGGCAATCCTCCTGAAGTTTTGCATGATCGTCATACTCGATGATTTCCACATTGGGATTTTCACGGTATTCAATGCCTGGCAGCATTTCCTTTGATACCATTGTGCAAGAGGATAAAGCGGTAACCACAATTGCCGCCATTATGAAAACACCGGCAATACCGAATAAATTTTTACTGTTCTCTAGAGCCATAAGTCCTTTATATTCTGTTTGACTATGAAGCCATGATTGATCAGAAAGAACTGGCCGTGACGGATCGTCTGGCAAGCATTGGTCCTGCAGCGGCAAGTGTTCAGGTTTCATATTCATGAGCAGATTTCCCTTCAAATACGTAAAGCCTGATCCGTATTCTGGCCTTTAACCTTTATTTATATAATGATAACGCTATAACAGCTTGCTGTTTCAAGCCGAGATAATCCCTCTGTGTTGAGACAGATATAAACTTTTCTTTGCTTCAAGGCGAGGGGTTTCAGTCAGCTCCGAAAAGGACATTAAAACTGCAGGAAGAAATGTAACACACTTCAAAAGCCTATCAAATACGCAGTCCTCACAATATTGTTCAAGTTTCTTGCTTCCAATTAGTCGCAGTCAGGAATCAGTTAGGGGATATTATTTTATGTGTCGGGAAACAATAATTTTACTAAGGCCTGATCGGCTTTTTGCTTGAATTCCTGCAGGCTGGCATCGGCTTTTTCGGCCAGTTTTTCATTGCGGTAATGAGAATAGAGAAAACGCTGGTGTCCTGCGGATACATAGTTTTTTTGTCTTTCATTTAGCAGTGTCAAATAAGGGTCCATGGATGGTGGCGTCTGCTGCCAAAGAAGTTTGAGAAAGGAGACCGCTTTTTCATTCTTCATCCAAACCGTTTCATCACTTTGCCCTTTTTGATTTGTCAGCGGTGAAAGAAATTCTATGATGGAAAAATCAATTGTATTGATTGGAGCATTGCCGAGATGAAACAATGGTAACTCAAATCCTCTGTCTACAAACATATATATGTTCCCATCCTGTCCTGGGTAAATTATTTTATTATAGTATTCAATTACAGCTGAGTT
>Ga0210119_1000051_pt1 | contig 26796 bp, 18 predicted proteins | sample China_Bullhead_C_2_FD_184859 | JGI IMG/M metagenome (GOLD analysis project Ga0210119, IMG submission 184859) | Wetland microbial communities from San Francisco Bay, California, USA, that impact long-term carbon sequestration -... | ecosystem: Environmental > Aquatic > Marine > Wetlands ... | reverse complement strand
AGAATGCTTTGCTTGAATATCCTTTATGAGTTGCACGGTGTCGTTGTCGTAGCTGTCTGTTATAATAACGCTGCTATAGCCTAAGCGCAGCAGGAGTTTTTTTAGGGTTAGGACGTCTTGACCTTGGGACCCTTGGCTGATCACCCAATTCAAATTTTTGAAATTTTTCCAGACAATATAGGCTTCCCCGGACCAGTATTGGAGAAATATATCCCTGTCCACAGAGACTGTTTGGCTCTGTGCGTCAGCAAAAAAATAAACTTTTTCAGTGTCAATATATGCCGCTGCAAGATATTTGGGCCAAGTATGTCCTGCCAGGTAGAAAGTAAATATTGCAGGAAGATTCAGGGCCTGGATAAGGGCAAGGTCTGATTCGGTCGCAATAGACTTCAGTTCCAAATCATACAGTTTGGCTTCCTCCTCGAAGAAGAGCTGGTCAGCTATTATTTTATCTTGGTTTATTTTTATCTCGGTGGTCGGCAACCAGAGCTTCAGGATTCCCTCGATGGAGATATTCCTGGAGAAACGGGAATTGAGTTTTTGCAAATAGGCCCCAAATTTTTGCTTGTCCATGCTGTTTGGGACTTTTTGCTCAGCATTGGGCGTCCCTGTCGCAAGAGGGCTTCCGCTATTATTTACGTGCGCCGTCAGAGTCTCTATGTTGTTGCCCGATTCAGCCGCATGACTTTCTGGTAGGGAATTTTCCTGAAGTGCGCTAGGCGCTTCTGCTTGAAGTGCAACAGGCATTTCAGATGGGGCAGATAGCTCGACAATCTGGCCTTCTACAGGAATATCCCTTTGGGGCTCTGCCTGCGTAACCCGTTCAGGAGAAAGCAGTTTGCTTATGTCAGGGATTTTCGGCGCTTCTCCATTGGCAATAAAAAGCAACAGGAGTATAACGGGGATAAAAATTGCAGATATAATGACAACGCCAGCAGCTCGCTGAAACAAACCAGATAAAAGGCCTGTTTTTTTTCCTCTCAGTTCACGGAGAGCCTCTTTGGTAATCGAGCCGGAGATGTTAAAGCTGTTGCGGCTGAAGGCATTCAGCAAGGCCCTGTCACAGGCAATATTGATCAGGCGCGGTATTCCCTGTGAGTATTCATATATGGCGTTATAGGACGCTTTAGCAAAAGGAGGTCCGGCCCGGTGGGAAGCCAGGGTAATACGGTGCCTGATATAGTCTTTGGTTTCTACATAGGTTAAAGGTGACAGTTGGGAGTTAATGGTTATGCGCTGTCCCAGTTGCCGCAACTGGTGGGAGGCCAACATGTCGCGAAGTTCAGGCTGGCCAACGAGAATGATTTGCAGCAGTTTTTCCTGTGTTGTTTCAAGATTGGAGAGAAGACGCAACTGCTCCAGAACCTCCAGGGAAAGGTTCTGGGCCTCGTCAATGAGGACCAGGGCTTTTTGGCCGGCACCTTTTTTCTCTATTAAAAAAGCATTGAGCCTGTCGATTAAATCCTTGGTGTTGTCAGGCTCAGAATCAATACCGAACTCATCGTTGATTGCCTTGAGAAGCTGCAACGCATCGAGTTTAGGGTTGAAAATATAAGCGGCATGGATGGATTTATCCAGATTTTCCAGAAAAACTCGGCATAAGGTGGTCTTGCCGGTCCCGACCTCCCCGGTTACCTCAACAAAACCATCACCCTGGGAAATGGCGTAAGTGAGATGGGCCAGTGTCTCTTCATGGCTTTTGCTCAAAAAAAGATACTCTGGGTTTGGTACCAGCTTAAAGGGCTTTTCTTTGAATCCAAAAAACTTGTTATACATCTGTAATGTCGGCTTATTTATAAACCTGGAGGCAGGTCAACTGTTTCTCTTGGTACCGGAATACGTAAAGGCCCTGTTGATCATTTTGATAAAAGAGCCCTTATTTATCCCAATTTCTTTGCCGCAAGTACATTGTATCTTCTCATCCTGGGCTGTAAAGGTATATTTTTTAGCAATTCTTGCCTTGTGACAACGCAAAACCTCACCCGGCCCGATCTTATCATATTTCCACAGCTTATTTTTACAGGCAGCGCAGCGGATAACTAGCACAATATTTCCCGGCAGGATTTAAGTTTCCTCATAAAGCTCAGCATGTGATAGATTTTCTGTGGTTGCTCAAACCTTTTCAGGTATTACTATACTGTAAACTTGTGCGCAGAAAGCAGTCAAGCGCACCTTCTCTAAGATGTTTATAGTATAATTGTTTTTTGGTGATCATTTTGTATTATGCCCTATTGTAACATAAAAAGAAACTACCGGTTTTGCAGAAAGTAAACCCGGGACGAACAGGAGAGCTGAATGGGTAATGGAGCTGAATGGAATATTGGCCAGCTGTTAAGTGTCTCAAGCGCCTATTGGCGGTCAAGCACAGTCCATGCTGCAGTAAAACTGGAAATTTTTACAGCATTGAGCGACGAAGAACTGACAGCTGAAGAGGTCAGTGCAAAAATTGGGGCAAATGAGAAGGGCCTGGCAATGCTCCTCAATGCGCTCACAGCAATGGGACTATTGGAACATGGTGACAGCCGCTATAAAAATACCGGTTTCAGCCGTTCACACCTGGCAAAAGACGCGCCAGGCTATATTGGATACATAATCATGCATCACTTCCATCTGGTTGATGCCTGGGCCAAATTGCATGAAGCTGTGGTCCTGGGACGGCCAGTGGAAAAAAGGTTCCACGGCGAGGAGGTGGAACGGGAAAGCTTTCAGATGGGCATGTTTAACCTGGCCATGGCCATTGCACCGACAATAGCGGCCTCGGTAAATCTGGAGGGGCGGCAGCACCTGCTTGACCTGGGCGGAGGTCCTGGCACCCATGCCATCCACTTCTGCCTGGCAAACCCTCAGCTCAAGGCGACGATCTACGACCATAAGACGACCGAGCCTTTTGCCAAAAAGACAACGAAGAGGTTCGGTGTGGCTGGCCGCATTAATTTTGTCGCCGGCGACTTTAATACAGACCCTATCGATGGGCCATATGACGTGGCCTGGCTGTCACAGATACTGCACTCCAATTCTCTGGAGGAATGTCAGAAACTAATTGAAAAAACGATGCAGGCATTGGAGCCTGGCGGCCTTATCCTGGTCCACGATTTTTTCTTGAACGACTCCTTGGACGGCCCGCTTTTCCCGGCACTCTTTTCAATGAATATGCTTCTTAATAACCATGGGCGCTCCTACTCAGAGAAAGAAGTGAGCGCTTTAATGCAGCAGGCCGGAGCCAGGGACATTCAGCGGCTGCAATTTAAGGGCCCCAATGATTCTGCAATACTCTGCGGGACAGCCTGAACATAATACTGTGTTGGTTTATTAGCGATTGACGACAAAGAGAAAAGTACAGTATGGTGCACTATTTGATAATAAAATCAGTAAAATAACAGCAGAGAAATGAAAACTATGCGCTCTATAGCAATACTTCTCAACATCCTATTGGTGGCAATTATGAGTACTTCACCCCTGACGGCAGAAGAACTGGCCCCTCACCTTCATAAAGTAACTTTGGAAAATGGCTTGACTGTCCTTGTCAAAGAGATGCCGGGAACAAGGGTGGCAACAGTCCAGATCTGGGTCAAAACCGGTTCCGTATATGAAAATGCAGACGAGGCGGGCATCACCCATTTTATAGAACATATGATTTTTAAAGGGACGGAAACAAGGGGGCCTGGTGAGCTTGCCGGGGCCATTGAAAGTGTCGGTGGACGGATCAATGCCTATACATCATATGAATACACGGTTTATCATGCCACCCTTTCGGCAGTCCACTGGGACATGGCATTTGAGTTACTGGCTGAAGCAGTCATGCACTCAGTCTTTGACCCGCTTGAGCTGGAACGCGAGAAAAAAGTTGTCCTGGAAGAAGTTTCCATGCGGTATGACCGGCCCAATATAACGCTGTTCCACGAGTTGATGGCAACAGCGTACACCAAACACCCGTATCGGCTTCCTGTCATTGGCAATGTGGAGTCAATAAACAGCTTCAGTCGTGACAAGATTATGGAGTATATCAGAAAACATTATTATCCGCAGAACCTGACGGTGGTTGTGGCGGGCGACGTCAAGGGACGGGAAGTCATCGCAAGGGCGACTGATATCATGGGCAATATGGCCAGAGGTGAAACGGAACCTCCAGCCCTGCCTGTTGAGCCTGTTCAGGAGCAGGCGCGATTTTTTACCCTTAAGGCTGATATTATGCAGCCCCAGATGGCAATTGCCATTCCTGTTTCAAAATTTGACAGTCCTGACACCCCGGTTCTTGATGTACTGGCCCAGATTGCCGGGCATGGTGAAACTTCACGCCTCTACAGATCACTGCGGGATGATAAACAACTCGTGTACGGAATCAATGCATCAGCTTTTACTCCAGCCGATCCGGGCATGTTTGAGATAACAGCAGTTCTTGACGGCAACAATATGCTCCCGGCTTTTGAGGCAACACTTACAGAGTTGTTCAAGCTGCAATATTTTTTCGTAACCGATGAAGAGTTAAAGCGGGCTAAACGCGGCCTGGAAAGTGATTTTGTTTTCAATCTGGAACGGGTGGAAGGCCAGGCCCGGGTCCTGGGATCCTTCGAGATGATGACCGGGGATCCGAGAGAAGAAGAGTATCTTGAGAAAATCCGTGCCGTAACCCATGAAGATATCAAAAAGGCGGCCCAGAAATATTTCAGCGAAAAAACCATTAATGTTGGTTTTCTTATGCCTGCAGACAGTGTTTTTGAGCCTGGTATGCAAGAGATTGAAACATCTATTGCCAGGGCCCGGGAAGCTGCAATCCATAGTGACTCAGAAGCGATGCTGCCAAATTCCTATCTGAGCCGGGTGCACCGTTTCAGGCTTGAAAACGGCATAACGTTACTGGTGCGGGAGGATGACACAGTGCCCACAGTAGGTATCAGGGCAGTCTTTCCGGGAGGACTGCGGGAGGAGACCCCATTGACAAACGGTGCCTTTTCCTTTATCAGCGACCTTCTGCCCAAGGGGACCCGGCGCATGACTGCCAAGGAACTTGCAGAGGCTGTGGCGGACATGGCAGGTGGACTCACCGGGTTCAGCGGCAAGAACACCTTTGGTATAAAAGCGGATTTCCTGGCGCGGTTTTTCCCCGATGGCCTGGTGCTGGTCCGGGATGTCATGCGGGAACCTGCATTTGATCCCCAGGAGGCTGAAAAAATACGCCCGGAACTACTGGCCCAGCTTAAACAGCAGGACGACTCCCTTACCTCGCTGGCCTTTCAGGAATTTAACAGCCAGTTGTTTGGTGGCCATCCCTATGGCCTGAACAGTATCGGCTCTGCAGATGCCATCAAAAGTTTTACCGCTGCTGCCTTGGAGGGCATCTATTTTAAACATGCCAGACCTGAGAATTTGGTCCTGGCAATTTCAGGAGATGTCAAGGCTGAGGAGACAAAAGACCTGGTCAACCGTTTATTCGGCGACTGGCAGAGGGAAAAAAGCTGGGAAAATAAGAGGATAGAGGAGGAGATGTTGCCTCCAACCACCTTGACAAAAGAAAAGATCAAGGAGATAAGCCGCGACAAGGAGCAGGTCCATCTGGTTATCGGATTCTTGGGTGCAACGTTAAAGGACACTGATCGCTTTGGCCTTGAGGTCCTGGATACTATCCTGTCCGGACAGAGCGGCAGGCTTTTCATTGAGTTGCGGGATAAGCAGAGCTTAGCCTACAGTCTTTCGTCCTTTTCATTTTTTGGTTTGGATACCGGAGCATTCGGCATTTATGTGGGAACCAGCCCCGAGAAAAAGGAACAGGCCATAAACAGTGTCTGGCATGAACTCAAAACCATCCGCGAAAAAAGGGTGGATGAAGAAGAGTTGGACAGGGCAAAAAATATACTCATAAGCCAGTATGAGCTGGCTTTGCAGACCCATAGCGCCCAGGCGCTCGAGCTGGGCTTAAACGAAACGTATGGCCTGGGACAGGATTTTGGCTCCAGGTATATACAGGCCATAGAGGAGATTGATGCTGCAAAGGTGATAGAGGTGGCAAGGAAATATATTTTGCCCAATGCCTATGTTATGATAGCGGTTGGCGCCGCGCGTCCAGATAATGCCTTAAAGCCAGACGCAAATAATATCAAACCTTCTGAAGAACCAGAAAAATAATCTTCACAAAATTTTTTATTTCAAAAAAGGGGAGACAATGAGCAGCATGCAGGAATTTATGATGGCACCTTCCATCCTGTCTGCAGATTTCAGCCGTCTGGGTGAAGAGATCAAGGCTGTTGAAAAAGCAGGCGCAGAAATCATCCACGTAGATGTTATGGATGGCCATTTTGTACCCAATATAACCATCGGTCCACCGGTGGTCGCCTCTGTGCGCAGGATTACCAACCTGCCCCTGGATGTGCACCTGATGATTACAGATGCTGACAGCTATATAGAGGATTTTGCCAAGGCAGGTGCAGACTGGATTACAGTCCATGTTGAGGCCTGTCCCCATCTCAATCGTACCGTCAGCAGGATCAGGGAGCTGGGAATAAAGGCAGGCGTGGTTCTCAATCCTGCAACCCCTTTAGGCAGCCTGGATGAAATATTGCGCGATGTTGACCTTGTCATGCTTATGAGTGTAAATCCCGGTTTTGGCGGCCAGTCCTTTATCAAATCATCTATTAACAAAATAAAGACCCTCCGGAAAATGATAGAAGAGCGGGGTCTTGAGGTCGGCATAGAGGTTGACGGCGGTGTCAGCCCTGTGACCATTGGGGATGTGGCCGGAGCCGGAGCCAACATATTTGTTGCCGGATCCGCGGTGTTCGGCCAGCAGGATTATGCTAAGGTTATCAGGGAAATGAAGTCCATCTGTCAGTCAGCGCCACAAACATGGAAAGAACCTCCTCTTAGAGCTTGAAACTATGACATGGAATACAACAGGTCTTGATGAGCTGCCGGTATATGAAAAGCTAACGAAATTGGCCCGCAACCCTTTTGATCTCACAGCTCCCGGGGCCCTATCCCCTGACAGAATTGCAAACTATAAAGCCAGTGCTGCTGGATTTGACCTGCTTTTTAGTACCCAGAGAGTAGATGATGCTGTGCTCAATGGACTGCAGCAGCTCGCCGACCAGTCCGGTGCCGTGGACCAGTTCCTTGCTATGAAGCGCGGCGATGTCATGAACAGGATTGAAGGCTATGAAAGCGAAAATCGTCAGGTGCTTCACACTTCATGCCGCGATATCTTCAGCGATTCTCCCTACAATGCCGATGCTACACAACAGGCAAAGCAGCAGCTTGACAAGCTGAAGGTTTTCCTGTCACAGCTGGACAAGGGCGAAATAACGAATACCCGGGGAGAAACCTTTACAGATTATGTCAATATCGGCATCGGTGGCTCCGACCTTGGGCCACGCGCCCTCTTTCTTGCCCTTGCTGCTTATGCTCCGGAAAACAGAAGGGTCCACTTCATTTCTAATGTGGACCCGGATGATGCGGCAGCGGTTTTGCAGAATCTTGATCTTTCCCGGACCCTGGTAGGGGTTGTATCAAAAAGCGGCTCAACCCTTGAAACGCTTACTAATGAGGAGATGGCTCGAGCTGCTTATAGCAGGGCGGGCCTGGATCCCGGGAAGCACTTTGTGGCCATTACCGGTCAGGGAAGCCCCATGGACAACCCGCAGAAATACCTGCACTCTTTTCACATGTATGACTATATAGGTGGACGCTACAGCGCAACATCAATGGTGGGGGCGGTGATGCTAGGTTTTGCTCTGGGCTATGATGCTCTTGTAGAGATACTGCGCGGCGCAAATGAGATGGACCGGAAAAGCGAGGAGAAAGATATAAAGAAAAATCCCGCCCTTCTCCTTGCATTGCTGGGAATATGGAACCATAATTTTCTCGGTCATGAGACTGTGGCTGTCCTGCCTTACAGCCAGGCTCTGCTGCGTTTTCCGGCGCATCTGCAGCAGTGCGACATGGAAAGCAACGGCAAGTCCGTGACCAGAAATGGTGAAAAGGTTTGCTGCTCGACGGGGCCCATTGTCTGGGGCGAGCCGGGCACAAATGGCCAGCATGCTTTTTACCAGCTGCTGCACCAGGGTACGGCCATTGTGCCGGCAGAATTCATCGGTTTCAGGCAAAGCCAGCATAAAATTGACCTTGATATCAAGAGTACGACATCGCAACAAAAACTTGTTGCTAACCTGTTGGCGCAGGCCCTTGCGCTTGCCACCGGCCAGAAGAATGAGAACCCAAACCGTTTTTTTGCCGGAAACAGGCCAAGCTCAATTCTTCTGGCTGATAAACTGGATCCTCACACAATGGGTGGATTATTGGCACTGTATGAGGCAAAGATTGTCATGCAGGGCTTTATCTGGAATATCAATTCCTTTGACCAGGAGGGAGTGCAGCTTGGCAAAGTTCTTGCAAACCGTTTACTCGATCACATGCGTATCCTGCGTCACGGGGAGGCAAAAGACAGAGACAGGCACCCGGAAAGCTGGGCAATGCTTGAGGCAGCGGGGATTTTGCAGGAGGATCAACCATTGTGAGATAGACTCAGCAGTGCAACAGTTTACGTATTATTTGTAATGTGAAAAGAAGGAGGTGTTGTTTTTATGGGAAAGGGAGATAAAAAGACTAAAAAAGGCAAAATTTTTCGCGGTTCGCATGGCAAGACAAGGCCAAAGAAAAAAGTAAAAGCAAAAAAGAAGTAACCCGGTTTTTTCTTTTTGCGCCGTCATTTGCCTGAAAGAAAAATTCTGCTTCAATTCCAGCGTCCGGCAACCCCTGAATTATTTTTGTATTTTTCATGGTGGCGTAGATTTACGCCGGTATTCACCCATCTTTTTGTCCATGCTGCCAAAGAGTCACTTTTTCCCTGATTGTTTTTTTCTATAGAGCCTGAAATTGCTTGTCTTTTGGCGTTTATTCTTGCTATAACTCACAAATTTGTGAGCGCTGGCCACTGTGCGCTATAAAACAAAAAAGCAAGGGTAAATATGTTCAAAGGACATACGGCAAAATTTTTAGTCCTCCAAGCCATAGGAGTCGCAGATTCATGAAGATAAAGACAAACCTTTTTTTATTTGTGCTGTGTATTTTTTTACTGCTTGTGAAGAGCGGTTTTGCGGCTGAAGAAGGCAAAACAGATACCAAGGCGCAAGCACAGCCACAAGGGCCCCCTCCTGCCCTTGTTGAGGTGGCGCAGATTGTGCACGGTGAGGCGGAGCCCATGGTGGAATTTGTGGGTACTGTATACTACGCCCGCAAATCTGATGTTGCCGCCGAGGTTGAAGGTGTTGTTGAAGAGGTCTTTTTTGAGGAGGGGTATCGGGTAAAAAACGCTGAACCCCTGGTCAGCCTGGGGGCAGACATCCTGGATACGGCCATCAGCGCCACCCGGGCAGATTATGAACTGGTGCTGGTCGAGCTTCAGCAGGCCCAGAAGGAATTGAACAAAAGGGAGCCTCTTTTCAAGGAGGGCTCTGTCTCCGAATCCGCCTATGATGAATATTTTTTCAAAAGTAAAATGCTGCAAAACAGGTCCATGTCGTTGAAAGCCTCGATGGACAGGCTGCTTCTTGAAAAGAAAAAAAAGAAGATACTTGCCCCTTTTGACGGCATAGTGGTGCAGAAGAACGCAGAAAAGGGGGAGTGGGTCGATAATGGCGGCATGGTGGCAGTTATCGCCGATGACAGTTCGGTTGATATCGTGGTCAATGTCCCGGCTGAAATGTTGAAATACCTCAAGCCCGGTAAAGAGCTGGCGATTAACATCGACAACGAAAAGAGCACAGGCCGGTTTCTCAGTTTTGTGCCGAAGGGCGATGTGGCTACAAGGACCTTTGATGTGAAAATTCGCCTGAAAAATACGACGGGCCTTATCGAGGGCATGGAGGCCAGGGCCTTGATACCTTCGGCAGAGAAAATGGACGGCTTGAAGGCGCCCCGGGATGCACTGCTTGACAGGTTCGGCCAGAATATCGTCTGGCTGGTGAAGGATTCCACTGCCAAAATGGTCCCGGTGCAGGTCACGGGCTATGACGGCATGTTTGTCGGAATAGTTGGGGCAGGCTTGGAGAATGGTGACATGGTCGTTATTAAAGGAAATGAGAGACTACGCGAAGGCCAAGCCGTTACCATCGGCAACAAATAGCATGGTTTAATGTATGGATATTGTAAGTTTTTCAATTAAAAAACCGGTCACCATTTTGGTCGGTATTATTTTAGTTGTCCTTTTTGGTGTCATAAGTTTGCAGACACTGCCATATCAGCTGAGCCCGACGGTCGTGGAACCGGTCATTACCGTAACGACTACTTGGCGGGGGGCCACGCCATATGAGATGGAACGGGAAATTATCGAAGAACAGGAAAAAACCCTCAAAGGTATTCCTGCCCTCACTGAAATGGAGAGCGAAGCCTTCAATGGGCAGAGCTCCATTTCCCTGACCTTCAAACTTGGCACCAATGTTGATGATGCGCTGCTGCGCGTTTCCAACAAGCTGAATGAGGTCCCCTCCTATCCCGAAGGGGTGGACAAGCCGATTATCAATGCCACCGGCGCGGCAACTTCACCGGTCATCTGGATCATCCTCAAGTCCGATGAAACAAATCCCAGGCATATTGAAACCTACAGGACATTTTTTGAAAATGAAATCCGTCAGCACCTGGAGCGCGTAGAGGGTGTGGCGGACCTCTTTATTGGCAGCGGCGTCGAAGATGAGATGCATATTATCGTCAGCCCGGAACAGCTTGCCGCCTACGGCCTGACAATTAATGATTTAATACAGGCGATCCGCGGCGAAAACGTGAATGTTTCGGCAGGCAACATGGGAGTCGGCCGCCGCGATTTCAGGATCCGCACCACGGGTGAATTCAACTCTGAGGAAGATATTGCCAATGTCGTTCTCGTTTCAACCGGGGAAAAAAGGGTAACTGTTGCCGATGTGGCCGAGATAAAGCGGGGCTACAGCAAACGTGAAAGCACGGTTATTCATAACAGCAAAGGCGGCATGGCTGTCGGCGTCAAACCTGAACCCGGTACCAATATCCTGGCCATGACGGAACGGGTCGAAGAGGTAGTAAAATGGCTTAACGCTGAAAAACTTGCGCCGCAGAATATCAGCCTCGAATGGGTCTATGACCAGCGGCGTTATATCAACGCCGCCATTGACCTTATCAAGCAGAATATCCTTATCGGCGGCATGCTGGCAGTTATCGTGCTGCTTATTTTCCTGCGCAGCATCAGGTCAACATTAGTGGTGGCCACTTCCATTCCCATCAGTATTATCGGCACGTTTATCTTTATGAAAGCCATGGGCCGCAACCTCAATGTGGTCAGCCTTGCCGGTATAGCATTTGCGGTGGGAATGCTGGTGGATAATGCCATTGTCGTCATTGAAAATATTGACCGCCACCGCAAAATGGGCAAATCGCCCTTTCAGGCCTCATACGATGGCACACGGGAGGTATGGGGTGCCATTATTGCCTCGAGCCTGACAACAATTGCCGTTTTTCTGCCTGTTGTATTTATTCAGGAGGAGGCCGGCCAGCTCTTCCGGGATATCGCCATTGCAGTTGTCGGGGCGGTATCGTTGAGCCTGATCGTATCCATGACTGTAATTCCCATGTTTGCCTTCAAGCTTTTTTCAGTTTCGTCTAAAAAGGTAAAGAAGGGAGAGGGTGTTCTTGCCCGGAGTGGAACCAGGCTTGCCACCTATATTATGCAGGTGGTTTCCCTGGCCACCAGAAACTGGGCCACCCGGATCGGGACCGTTAGCCTCCTGATTCTTCTGGCTGGCGGCTCGGTTTTTTTTCTCATGCCCCAGACTGATTACCTGCCCCAGGGCAACCGCAATTTTGTGCTCAGCATTCTGGTGCCTCCTCCTGGTCTTTCGCAACAGGAAAGACAGGACATCGGTGAAAAGCTCTTTGTCATGGCAGAGCCGCATCTCCAGAAAGAACACGATGGCTACCCGGGCATTCTCAATATGTTTTATGTAGCAAGGGAGTCTATTATGCTGTTTGGCGCCATGGCTACCGACTGGGATCGGGCAGCCGAACTGCTGCCCCTGTTCAGGCGCATGATATATTCCATTCCAGGCATGTTCGGCGTCTCCATGCAGGCAGGTATTTTCCAGAGCAGGATTGGCAGGAGCCGCACCATAGATGTTGATATCAGCGGCGACGACCTTGACAGGATCGTCAAGGTCGCCGGCATGATGTTCGGCAAGGCAAAGCAGGCCCTGCCCGACACCCAGGTCCGCCCCATACCTTCCATTGAACTCAGTTATCCTGAAGTGAAAATTGTACCCAACCGGGAACGCCTGAAGGCCAACAATATGAGTGCAGCCGATCTTGGCGTGGCGCTTGATGTCCTCATGGACGGCAGGATAGTCGGAGATTTCAAGCAGGAAGGGAGGAAAACAATAGATCTTGTGCTTAAAACAGACGACGATTCCATCAGGACCCCGGAGGCTCTTTACCAATCAATGATTGCCATGCCGGGAGGTATGGTGGTGCCGGTCTCAACCCTGGCAGACCTTGAACGCACTACAGGTATGACACAGATCCGACACCTTGAAAGAAATCGGACCATTACCCTGCAGATGACGCCGCCCATGGAAGTGCCGCTGCAAGGGGCTATGGAGGAAATTGAGGCGAAGATCATTAAGCCCGTCCGGGAAATGGGCCTTTTGAAAGGTCTTAATGTCAGAATGAGCGGGGCTGCAGACAAGCTCACGGAAACAAGAGAGGCCCTGAAGTGGAATTTTATCCTGGCTTCTGCAATTGCCTATCTTCTCATGGCCTCGCTCTTTGGCAATTTTATTTATCCGCTCATTATTATGCTGACCGTTCCCCTGGCCGGTGCCGGCGGCTTCATCGGTCTGAAACTGCTCAATCTCTTAAGTTCCACACCGCAGCCCATGGACATTTTGACCATGCTCGGTTTTGTCATACTCATCGGTATTGTGGTAAACAACGCCATACTCATCGTGCACCAGGCACTGAACAACGTACATTACAATAATATGGAGTATCGGGAGGCCGTGCTCGAATCAGTCAGGAGCAGGCTGCGCCCCATTTATATGAGTGCTACAACCAGTATCTTCGGCATGCTGCCGCTGGTGGTATTTCCGGGCTCAGGCTCGGAACTCTACAGGGGTCTGGGAAGTGTTATTATCGGCGGTCTTGCAGTATCTACCGTCTTTACTGTTTTTATTATTCCCTCAATTCTCATTTTTGTCATACGCATGGAAAAGCCACTTAATCCGGGCAAGGTAAAGTAGAAGTTTTTTCGGGTTTGTTCTGGCAAAATACAGCCGCATCACTCCGCATAAATGGAGTGGCGCGGTTTTTTTATTTTGCAGTGTTGATAAAATAAAATAATGCGCATTTTTCTTTGTGTTTTTTGTTGACAAAGGGCCGTCTGAGCGATATGTTCCGGCATTTACTGAATGAGTATTCAATCGTTTTTGCTCCGGGTTTGCAGATGTTGCCAGTGCTTCTTATGTGCTAAAAGCGATTGGTTACGGGAGGTTAAAGGTTAACCTTAAGTGTTAAGGTTGTTTAAGAACAATAGACCGTTAAGGAGGAAACAAAGATGCCAAAGCATGATACGCCTATGTTGGATGAGTTGGAAAGCGGTCCTTGGCCGAGTTTTGTCACAGACATTAAGAGACAGGCTGAAAAAAATGATGCCTGCTGGGACATTCTCGGACAGCTGGAACTTTCCTACAAGGACAAGATCACCCATTGGAAACACGGCGGTATCGTCGGTGTTTTCGGGTATGGCGGCGGAATTGTCGGCCGTTATTCTGACGTTGCCAAACAATTTCCCGGTGTTGCCCATTTCCATACCGTCCGGGTCAACCAGCCCTCGAGTAAATTCTACAGCTCGAAAATTCTGCGTCAGATCTGTGAGATCTGGGAAAGACGCGGCTCCGGCATGACCAATATGCACGGCTCCACCGGCGATCTCGTTCTCCTGGGAACATTCACAGAGCAGCTGGAGGAAATTTTTTATGAGCTGACCCATGATGTCGGCGTTGACCTCGGCGGCTCCGGCGGTAACCTTCGTACCCCTTCCTGCTGTCTCGGCAAGGCCCGCTGCGAGTGGAGCTGCTATGACACCCAGGCTGCCTGTCATGATATCACCATGACCTACCAGGATGAGCTGCACCGTCCGGCCTTCCCCTACAAGTTTAAAATTAAATTCTCCGGCTGCCCCAACGACTGTGTTGCTGCCATTGCCCGTTCCGATCTTGCAGTAATCGGTAACTGGAAAGATGACATCCGCATTGACCAGGCGGCTGTGAAAAGCTACATCAGCGGTGAATTCCCGGCAAACGGCGGCTCCTATTCAGGCCGCGACTGGGGTCCATTTGATATGAAAGCTGAAGTTCTTGATCTCTGCCCCACAGGCTGTATGTGGATGGAAGGTGACGAACTGAAGATAGATGATGCAGAATGCACCCGCTGCATGCACTGCATCAACGTTATGCCCCGCGCTCTGCGCCCGGGTCTTGTGCAGGGAGCCACCATCCTCATCGGTGCGAAGGCCCCGATCCTCGATGGTGCCCAGATAGCCACCATGATTTATCCTTTTATTGAAATGAAGACTGAAAATGACTTCGAAGAACTGAAAGATGTTATCGAAAAATGTTGGGATTGGTGGATGGAAGAGGGCAAGAACCGGGAGAGGATTGGTGAATCCATCCAGCGTATCGGCCTGCCGACCTTCCTGCAGGTCATGGAAGTTGAACCTCTGCCGCAGCATGTGAAAGAGCCTCGTTCCAATCCCTATGTCTTCTGGAAAGAAGAAGAGGTGCCCGGCGGATTTGAGCGTGATCTTGCAGAGTTCAGGAAAAGAAACCCCATGTAAAATCCTGTATGCATGACGGTGTCAATAGGTACATAACGAATTGTTAATAGATATATAGATATTTTAAGGAGGTTATATTATGGGTTACAATCCAGCAAAACCGATGGAAGACAGAATCACTGATATCGGTCCGCCGCATTATGAGCAGTTCTTTCCGCCGGTAATAAAAGAAAACTATGGCAAGTGGGTTTACCATGAAATTTTAGAGCCCGGCGTTCTCAAGCACGTGAGCGAGACCGGCGCAGAGTGCTATACGGTCAGGATCGCATCCGCCCGGCTCATCAGTACTTCATTGATCAATGACTATTGTGACATGGCTGATAAGCATTGTGAAGGCTACCTGCGTTTTACCACCCGAAACAATGTTGAATTCATGGTGGACAGTGCTGACAAGGTGCAGGCCCTGGTAGATGACTGCAATGCGCACGGCATGATGCCTGTCGGCGGTACCGGCGCCGGTGTTACCAATGTCGTCCATACCCAGGGTTGGGTTCACTGCCATACCCCGGCCACCGATGCTTCAGGTGTTGTCAAGGCGGTTATGGATGAGCTGTTCGATTACTTCACCAGCATGACCCTGCCGGCCCAGGTCCGCGTGGCCCTGGCCTGCTGTTTGAATATGTGCGGTGCGGTGCATTGCTCTGATATCGCTATCCTCGGTGTGCACCGGAAACCGCCATTGATCGATAATGACACGATTACCTCGGTTTGCGAGCTCCCCTTGGCCATCGCCGCCTGCCCGCTCGGAGCTATTAAGCCTGCCAAAGGTATTAACAGTGCGGGTGAGGAAGTCAAAAGCGTAACAGTAAACGTAGATCGCTGCATGTTCTGCGGTAACTGCTATACCATGTGTCCTTCCATGCCTCTGGCAGATCCGGAAGGCGACGGTATTGCCATCCTGGTTGGCGGCAAGATCTCCAACTCCAGGTCTGCACCAAAATTCTCCAAGCTGGTTATTCCGTTTCTGCCCAACAATCCGCCACGCTGGCCGGAGGTTGTTGATGCGGTCAAAAATATACTTGAAGTATATGCCAAAGATGCTAAGAAATATGAACGTGTCGGTGAGTGGGCCGAGCGAATTGGCTGGGAGAAATTCTTCGAGAAATGCAACATTCCGTTTACGAATAAGAGCATTGACGATTACCGCCTGGCATATGACACCTGGCGGACCACCACCCAGTTCAAGTTCACAAGCCATATCAAGTAATTTTACTCTTAGGAGAATAAACAAATGGCTGACAAGGAACAGGTAAAAGCAACAATTCTGGAAAAAATGAACGCGGCTAAGAAGCCGGCCCTTTATCTCAAGGACATGCATAAATGGTTTGAGGATGCAAAACCTCGCGAGATCAAAAATGCAGCCAATGAACTTGTGAAAGAGAGCAAGCTGATGTTCTGGTCAAGCGGCAGCAGCACCATGTATGCACTGCCCGAAAGGGCCAAAGACGAAGATAAACGGGGCGTGTAATTCACCTCCTTTTCTTAGTCCTTCAATAAAAGCAGAAAGACAGGGGCAGAAGTATGCCCCTGTCTTTTTTTTTGAATGTAAGCCACGATTTACAACCGGTTCAGGGCATAGGAATAATATACAGCCGTGGTGACTAGGAACATAATACGACTTGACGTCACAGACTCCACCAATTCTGTAGCCCTTGAGGTTGGCCAGCAGGGCGCTGCACCAGGAACTGTTATTGTGGCTGAAACGCAAACCGGTGGCCGGGGGAGACTGAACCGTTCCTGGCTGTCATTGCCTGGCATGGGGCTTTACTTCACGATCATCCTGAGGCCGAGGCTGGCCCCGGACCAGTTGCCAAAAGTTACCCTTGCCGCAGGTTTGGCTGTCTGCAAGGCAGTTGAAACTGAATATGCTGTCCTCCCCAAAATAAAATGGCCCAATGATTTACTGCTGGGAGGGAGTAAATTTGCTGGCATCCTGAGCGAAACAGGTTCAATGCAAAACGGATCTACAGGCCAGGAGCCACTTGTTGTTGTTGGTGTCGGCTTAAATCTCTTTCCTCCTGCAGGCGGCTTTCCAGTTGAACTGAAGGAACGGGCCACCGCCTTATCACTTCATGTGGACAGGGAAATTTCAGCTGAAACAGTGTTGGAAACATGTGTTTTCGCGATTGAGAAAGAGGTGCAGCATCTGGTCATGGGAGATTTTCAGACAATTCTCCAGGAATGGATGCAGCGCGATGCCAGCAAGGATAAAATTCTCACCTGGGTCACACCCAAGGGGCAGAAGGTCACCGGTGTTTCACTGGGGCCTGATGTTGATGGCATTTTGCGTATCAGGGACCGGGCAGGCACAATCCATACTGTTCTTTCCGGCGATATAAACCTGGCCGGAAAAATTTCCGGGTAAGCCTCCTCAGGGGCCTGCCAGAGAATATCTCTGCAGCGCGTCATGCAGCTGTGCCGAATGGTCAGCGAGCGAATCCTGTATCAGGCGAAAATCATCTTGGTCTTCATCCGCATAGATCTGCAGTAGAGATCCATACATATCGAAAATCTCCCCAGCACCAAATGACTGCATGATTTCCAGAAAATCCGCCGCCGGGCCGACCATTAATCTGTTAGTTGTGGATGAAGCGCGCAGCCCGGCAAAGAAACCTTCAACTGCTGCATGTACGGCAAAATTGTCAAGCCAGCAAGGCTTCCCGACGCCATCGAGTCTGTCCAGTCGGATTCTGAAAACAAGGTTGAGCAGAAAATGAATCGCAGCAACCAGCCGGTCAGCCTCCTCTTCCCCGTCAAAATGGACCAGAGGTTCATACTGCCTGGCAGTGATCAGTTTCACCGAAACTGTATCGGCTTCAGGTTTGACAATAAAATCCCCGGCCCCATGATGCCAGGGATAGATCTGGCAGAAAGAGGCCTGGTCATAATAACATGTCAGGATGTAAGCAATCTGGCGCAGCATTTCATAGCTTTCAGCATCCGCGAGGAAGCGGCAGCCGTTTTCATAATCCCAGAGTTTGATTTTTTGTTTGTGTGATCCCGGGACATTACTTGCGTGCCATTCGTGATAACCGTCAAGCCACTCTCCCAATACCATGATAAATTCTGCAGCGCCTGCGTCTGTCTGCCATGTGATGGTCTTGCTGTAAAATAATTCCGGCAGATAATCCGGCGTGATTTTGGAAAGCTTCCGGAGAATCCCATGTTCTGCCTGCAGGGATCTTTTGGCAGATTCTGACAGTGCTGTGGTAACAGCACATTTGCTGTTTACCCCGGGGCCAATAATTTCAGCACTGGCAATATGGTAATAGGCACCATGCTTTTCAGAGCGGATGATAAGCTCAGAGATATCAGCAGGTTTTATATCAGCAAGCCGTCCCTGTTTTTTCAGGGCTGCACAGAGGAGACTCCCCTCCTCCAGCATGATGAATTCCTGCAGGGCGCCAAAATAGTCTGCCAGTTTGAGAAAGGGATGGTGCTCTCCCGGGCTTATGAGAAATGGCTGATCAAGATCTTCAGGACAAAGTTCTATATCGCCATGGGGCCCGGACAGGAGAAATTGAAAATGCATGGCTCGCCTTTGCAAGCGGGAAGTCTGGCAGAGATTGAACCCGGGCTTCCCGATGCAAAGTTCAGGTTGTTGGATGTTTTTGTAGTGCCAAACTAGTAGCGGTAATATTCTGGCTTGTAGGGGCCTTCTACTTTGACGCCTAAATAGTCGGCCTGCTCCTTGCTCAAGGTGGTAAGGTTGGCGCCTATTTTCTTGAGGTGCAGCCTGGCGACCATCTCGTCGAGATGTTTCGGCAGAAAGTATACCTTGTTCTCATATTTTCCCTTGTTCTGCCAGAGTTCGATCTGGGCCAGGACCTGGTTTGAAAAGGAGTTGCTCATGACAAAGCTTGGATGGCCTGTGGCACAGCCAAGATTAACCAGGCGCCCTTCAGCCAGAACAATAATACGCTTATTGTCAGGGAATATAACGTGATCAACCTGGGGCTTGATGTTTTCCCAGGGAAGGTCACGGATGCCGGTGATATCAATTTCAGAGTCAAAGTGGCCGATATTGCAGACAATGGCCTGGTCGGGCATCTGTTCCATGTGTTTTCTGCTGATGACCCCGACATTGCCCGTGCAGGTGACAAAAATATTGCCCATAGGTGCAGCCTCATCCATGGTAACGACCCTATAGCCCTCCATGGCGGCCTGCAGAGCGCAGATGGGGTCGATCTCGGTAATCCAGACGGTTGCCCCCATACCGCGCAGGGCCTGGGCACACCCCTTGCCGACATCACCGTAGCCGCAGATCACTGCGATCTTGCCGGCGATCATGACGTCGGTCGCCCTCTTAATCCCGTCAATCAGGGATTCACGGCAGCCGTAGAGATTGTCAAATTTTGATTTTGTTACTGAGTCGTTGACATTGAAGGCCGGCGCCAGCAGAGAGCCTTTTAACATCATCTCGTCAAGCCGGTGCACACCGGTGGTTGTTTCCTCACTGATGCCGTGCACCTCTTTCATGAGCTCCGGATACTTTTCATGCATTATCAGGGTAAGATCACCGCCGTCATCGAGCAGCATATTGGGACGCCAGCCGTCAGGTCCGAAAATGGTCTGGTCGATACACCACCAGAATTCCTCCTCGTTCTCCCCTTTCCAGGCAAAAGTAGGGATATTGGCAGCGGCCATGGCGGCTGCGGCATGATCCTGGGTGGAGAAAATATTACAGGAAGACCAGCGTATTTCAGCGCCAAGCTCGATGAGCGTCTCCATTAGCACGGCTGTTTGGATGGTCATATGAAGACAGCCCGCTATCCTGGCGCCCTTGAGGGGCTTTCGGGAGCTGTATTCCTCACGGATTGTCATGAGGCCGGGCATTTCCGTTTCCGCAATGTTGATCTCTTTCCTGCCCCAATCTGCCAAATGGATATCAGCAACTTTGAAATCAGCCGTATCAGTCATAACCTTGTTCATGATGTTCTCGCACTCCTTTACTTGATTCCGGCTGCAGACTTCAGTTCTTCAGCCTTGTCCGTGTTTTCCCAGGTAAATTCAGGCAGCTCCCTGCCGAAATGGCCATAGGCGGCAGTTTTCTTGTATATCGGCCTGAGCAGGTCAAGGTGCTGGATTATGGCTTTCGGTCTCAGGTCAAAATGATCATAGATCAGTTGTTTTATTTTTTTGTCTGCAATTTTTCCTGTCCCAAAAGAATGGACATTGATAGACACAGGCTTGGAAATGCCAATGGCATAAGCAATCTGCACCTCGACCTCGTCAGCCAGGCCTGAAGCCACAATGTTCTTGGCCACATAACGGCCCATATACGATGAGGAACGGTCAACCTTGGAAGGATCCTTGCCGGAAAAGGCGCCGCCGCCATGGGACCCCATGCCGCCATATGTATCAACAATAATTTTACGGCCTGTCACCCCGCAGTCACCTACGGGTCCGCCGATCACAAAGCGCCCGGTCGGGTTGATAAAGTACTTGGTGTTGCTGTCCACCATATGACTGGGGATTATGGGTTTTATGATCTCCTCCATTACCCCTTCCTTCAGGTCAACATAATTTACATCAGGGTTGTGCTGTGTTGAGAGGACAATGGCCTCAATTCTTTCGGGTCCGTCATCCCCATACTCAACAGTGACCTGGCTCTTGGCATCGGGCCGCAGCCAGGGCAATAAGCCGGCCTTGCGGACTTCTGCCTGCCGTTTCATGAGCCGGTGGGCATAGGTAATAGGCATGGGCATCAGTACCTTGGTTTCCCTGCAGGCATAGCCGAACATGAGGCCCTGGTCGCCGGCCCCCTGGTCCAGATCAAGTCCTGACCCTTCATTGACTCCCTGAGCAATATCAGGGGACTGTTTGTCGATGGATGTAAGTACGGCGCAGGATTGGGAATCAAAGCCCATGTCAGAAGAGTTGTAGCCAATCTCCTTGACAGTATTCCGGACGATCTGCGGCATGTCGACCCAGGCGGTGGTGGTGATTTCACCGGCTATCAATACCATACCGGTGGTAACAAGGCTTTCACAGGCAACCCTGGCTGCAGTATCCTGTTCCAATAGTGCATCCAGAACAGCGTCTGAAATCTGGTCTGCAACTTTGTCCGGGTGTCCTTCTGAAACTGATTCTGAGGTAAAAAGATATCCTGACATGTGTCAAGTTCTCCTAAAAAAAATTAATAAACTGTTAGCTCTCTCAAATATTTTACAAAACCATATTTTTTGGTCGAAATTTACACATAAGTCAAGTAAAACCTTGATCCATTCAATAAAATGAACAAAGATTATGGCAATTGCTGGGAAAGTTTAGCAGGTTATGTTTGTTTTCACTTGTAAAACAATAGGTTTTGCCGTTATGTTTTAATCATTTTCCATAAGGGGCAGGAGTTGTTTCAACCACTGTACCTGAAAGATATTTCCAATAAAATCAATTATCAAAAAGGAGACAGCGTTTCATGAAACTTGGGATAAACGGCTTAGGCCGTATAGGCAAGCTGACGCTTTGGCATCATGTTTCCAGGCAGCACTATTCCGGGATTGTCGTCAACATCGGCCGCAAGGTTGGACGCAGCCTTCATGACCTGGCATCTGCCATTGAGAGAGACTCCACGTATGGACGGCTGGGTATTTTTTTGCATGGGAACAAGTGCAGCAGGGTCATTGAAAACCTCAATGAAGAGGATGGCACAATGGTGATCAACGGTGTCCCTGTCAAAATCCTGCAAGAGGCCCGGAATCCGAAAGACATTACCTGGAAAGAGAATGATGTCCGTTTTGTGGTTGATACCACAGGTGTCTTTAACGATCCCACTGCTGATGCCGAAGCGCCCGGGGGAGCGTTACGGGGCCATCTGCATGCCGGTGCTGAAAAGGTGCTTCTGTCCGCACCCTTCAAGATAAAAGCCAAGGGGCTTGACATGCCGGAGGATGCAGTGACCACAGTAATGGGAATAAATGATGACGACTACGTGCCGACAAAACATAATGTTATTTCTGCGGCGTCCTGCACCACCACCTGCCTGGCCTATATGATCAAGCCCTTAATGGACCACTTTGGTGCGGAGAACTTTTTGAGTGCCTCCATGGTGACAGTGCATGCTGCAACCGGCAGCCAGCAGGTTCTTGACAGGCTTCCGGCAGCCGGGGCTGGCGACCTGCGGAAAAGCCGTTCAATACTGAATAACATAATACTCACCACCACCGGAGCAGCCCGGGCCCTTGGCCTGGTTATCCCGGAAATGAAAAATATCGGCTTCATCGCAGAGTCGGTACGCATTCCCACTTCAACCGGCTCCCTGATCGTGCTGGTGCTTAACCTGCAGGATGAGCTGGAAAACCCGATCAAAAGGGACCTGATAAATTCCATTTATAAGGAGTATGCGCAAGATTCCCCCTATATTAATTATTCCGAGGAACAGAATGTCTCTGCGGATATAGTTTGCATACCATGTGCGGCAACGGTCATTGAAGGGACGGAAACCCACACCAGGACAGCGACAGTAAATGTCAACCTGGACAAGATAAAAAGCTGCAATATTGAACCGGGCACTTCGCCAAAAATCCAGGTCCCGGTAACCCAGGCGGTCATTTACGGCTGGTACGACAACGAGCTCGGCAGCTACACCAATATGCTTGGTGATCTGACCGTTTCCATCACCGACAAAATGATTTAACCCGAAAAATTCACGGGTTGAGACGCCCAGGATTTGAGGAGCCGGGGGATTAGCTATACATTGGTATGCTGAACGTCCGGCGACACAGGAGGTTGGGCTGTATCGACCCGCCTCGGGTGAGCATTTCAGAAATGTTAATGAATTATTCGGGTTAGTCGTGTTGTGGGTAATTACAAACTGAGCATAGGTCCAATGCGGCCCGAGGATATACCGGCGATCCTTGTGCTGGAAGCGGACACCCTCTCGGCCTGGAGCCGTGAACACCTGGAGGATGAATTGCAGCAGCCGGCGGGCTTTCAGTTTGTTGTCCGCAATGCAGCATTAGATATGATACAGGCTGTTTTGTACGGGCGGATCATGGCAGATGAGGCAGAAATCCTGAAATTAAGCGTAGCGGAAAGTGTGCGTAAAAAAGGCGTCGGCTCACAGATACTCGATTTTGTTTTAAACTACTGCAGGACAAAAGGGGTTAAGAACTGTTTTCTTGAGCTGCGCGCATCAAATACAGCGGCCAGAAATCTTTATGAAAAGCGGGGCTTTTTCAGAGTCGGATCGCGAAAAAATTACTATGATGAACCGGTGGAAGATGCCATTTTAATGCAGCGTGAACTCTAATTTTTTTTAAAATTACGATTTTTAGATAAGGAGGGTCAATGAAGAACATCAGTGACCTGGTTGTAAAAGGAAAAACAGTACTTATCCGGGTTGATTTTAATGTGCCGCTTGATGAGCAGGGCAACATTACGGATGACATCCGGATCAGGGGGGTATTACCAACTATCAACTACGCCCTGGATGAACATGCGAAGGTTATTATTATTTCCCATCTCGGGCGCCCCGACGGCCAGCGGCAGGAAAAGTACAGCCTGGCCCCGGTTGCCAAAAGGCTCTCCAGGCTCCTGGAAAAAGAGGTAAAACTGGCGCCTGACTGCATTGGTCCCGAGGTTGAAGCCATGGTCGGGCAAATGGCATTTGGTGATGTTCTGCTCCTGGAAAACCTGAGATTCCATGAGGAAGAAAAGAAAAACGATCCTGAGTTCTGCCGGCAGCTGGCGAAACTTGCAGACGTGTATATCAATGATGCCTTTGCTGTGGCGCACCGGGCCCATGCCTCGGTAGTGGGCGTGGTCGAATTTTTCCAGGAATGTGCAGCCGGGTTCCTGCTGCAGAAGGAAATGGATTATTTCCACAGGTCTGTCAGCAACCCGAGCCGGCCCCTGGTTGCTATTGTCGGCGGCGCCAAGGTATCCAGCAAGCTCGGCGCTTTACGCAACATGATCGACCGGGTGGATAAGATGATTATCGGCGGTGCCATGGCCAACACCTTTTTAAAGGCCCAGGGGTACGAGGTGGGAACATCCAGGGTTGAGGATGATCTCCTGGAAACAGCCAATGAGCTTGTCGCCAAGGCACTGAAACAGGGGGTGAAACTGTACCTGCCGGTCGACTGTATCATTGCAGACAGGTTTGATTCCAAGGCTGCCAACAAGATAACCACGGCCCAGGAAGTGCCGAAAAGCTGGATGATCTTAGACATCGGCCCGGCCTCAACCCTGTTGTTTGGTGAGGCCCTGGAAGATGCCGGCACCATTATCTGGAACGGTCCCATGGGTGCCTTTGAGATGGATGCCTTTTCCAGGGGCACCATGGCCATGGTGCAGAAACTGGCCGCATCACAGGCCCTGACCATTGTCGGTGGAGGTGACACGGATGTGGCAGTGCACCGGGCTGGCGAATCAAACAACATCTCGTATATCTCAACCGGCGGTGGGGCTTTTCTCATGCTTATGGAGGGCAAGGTATTACCCGGTGTTGCAGCCCTGGAAAATAAATGAAAAATGTAGAATGCAGAATGCAGAATGAAGAAATTCATAATTCTGAATTTATAATTCTGCATTTAAAAGCGAACGGAGTGAGCTTATGGATATGGACCGCAGACCACTTATAGCTGGAAACTGGAAGATGCATACAACTGTGCAGGAAGCGCAGCAACTGGCATCAGCACTTGTGCTGGCAGTCGCTAAAGTAGCGGGCCGGGATGTTATGATTGCTCCGCCGTATACAGCGCTTGCGGCAGTGGGGAAAATACTTTCCGGTACCGGTGTGATGCTTGGGGCCCAGAATGTCCACTGGGAGGAAAAGGGCGCTTTTACCGGGGAGATTTCCGCAGCAATGTTAAAGGATGTGGGCTGTGTCATGGCCATTGTCGGTCACTCCGAGCGGCGCCATGTGTTCGGTGAGACGGATTTTATGATTAACAGGAGGATAACCGGGGCCCTGCAATTCGGCCTCGTCCCGGTGTTATGCATCGGCGAAACGCTGGAGCAGAGGGAGGCAGGCCAAACCCTTAAAGTGCTGGAAGGCCAGGTGCGCGCCGGCCTTGACGGATTAGAGGCGGCTGACGGCTCCAGGCTTGTTGTGGCCTATGAGCCTGTCTGGGCAATCGGCACCGGGAAAACTGCCACAGAGGACCAGGCCCAGGAAGCACACAGCTTTATCAGAAATCTGCTGGCAGACATATATGAGAAAAATATTGCCGGCCAGATAAGAATATTGTATGGTGGCTCGGTTAAACCGGAGAATATAGATATCCTGATGCAACAGGATGATATTGACGGCGCTTTGGTAGGAGGAGCTGCGCTCAATGCGGAATCGTTTGAGCGCATTATTTGTTTTCAGTAAGCTGTAAAATTAAAAGGGACTCCCGCAGAGGAGCAAGAGTAAATGATTACAATACTGACAATTATCCATATTCTCGTTTGTGTATTTCTGGTTTCCATCGTATTGCTGCAGCATGGCAAGGGTGCTGATATCGGCGCAACCTTTGGCGGCGGCGGGCAGTCCCTGTTCGGCACCGAGGGCCCGGTGCCCATGCTGAATAAAATTACAACTGCAGCTGCAGTCATTTTTATGGTCACCTCAATTTCCCTTGCCTATATTTCAGCCCACCGTACTACTAGTTCGGTCATGGGGGAATATTCTGTACCTGCTCCTGTTGAACAGCCGAGCCAGGTGGCAGAGCCTCTGCCGGACAGGATTCCGATGCCGGCAGCCCCGGCTGAAGAAAGCGCACCTGCTCCGGCGTTCCCTGCAGGTGAAGGCGGCAAGGCCGGTGAATAGCTGGCAGGAAGAATTTAGCAGGATAAGATTTTAAAATTGCCGAAGTGGTGGAACTGGTAGACACGCTATCTTGAGGGGGTAGTGGGCCACGCCCGTGCCGGTTCGAGTCCGGCCTTCGGCACCATAATAATATCAAGGGGTTAGCTCATATTGGGTTAACCCCTTGTTTACTTTGAAGTGCCTTCTGCTACCATTCTGCTACCACTTTCTGAAAAAATGGTGTTTTCCAACCTGGAAGCAGCTTGTGGATTTGACGGTTTTAGCAGGTGAGCATATACGTCTAAAGTGACAGATGGGGAGAGGCTAGAATTTCCCTCTCAGGCTTTTCCATTTCAAGTCAATATGACCTTCTGTTATAGTAACTCCCCAAATTGCCTTGAAAAAGTTATTGTTTTGACAAGCAATATGGACTTCCATGAGAAGGCTTGTCAAACAGTTCGACGTGGCGAACCACCTTTTCTCTCGCAAACCCGTTAACGTCACGCTTCCATTCGCACTCTTTTATGAGTCTTGCCATCGACTCGGTGCATGTTAAAGTCCGTCATCGGAAGCTGCAACCTTTTGGGCGGTCTTTATAATGTCATTGGCTGATGACTGACCCAGTCCACATGACGCAGTCTTCCAGACGGGACGTTCTTTACAGGGCTTTAAAAAATCTTTCTTACTCCAGCTGTATCTTGGTTTACATAAAACTTCGGCCTTTGAACAGGTAGACTTTCTTGTTTCTGTGAGATGTTTGCCTATGCTGCATTTTTCATCACCACTTTATGAGATTTATAAAAAGGGTCGTAAATTTCACCATTGCGCCAAAGGTGATGCATCAAAACCGCCAATTTCCTGGCTACAGCTACTACCGCCCTCTTTTTTGCATTTTTACCACCTCTTTCCATCAAACGAAGGCCGAACCGTCGTAAATTACAATCCGGTCCAAAAGGACCAAGTATATATTGAGCAGCTCCAACGAGCAGTCTGCGAAGAAACCGGTTCCCCGCTTTGGTAATTCTAAGCTGCTTGTCCGTTTCTCCCGACTGATCACGTCTCGGGGTCAGCCCAAGGAATTTCCCAACCTGGCGACCCTTGCCAAATCGTCTCGGTTCTTCCAAGACCAAGACATACGCCAATGCAGTCAAAGGGCCCACCCCGCCAATAGCTTTTAAAAGCTCTGTCTCTGGATAAACTTCCCTGCTGATTTTTTCTATCC
>Ga0210119_1000049_pt1 | contig 27168 bp, 26 predicted proteins | sample China_Bullhead_C_2_FD_184859 | JGI IMG/M metagenome (GOLD analysis project Ga0210119, IMG submission 184859) | Wetland microbial communities from San Francisco Bay, California, USA, that impact long-term carbon sequestration -... | ecosystem: Environmental > Aquatic > Marine > Wetlands ... | reverse complement strand
GCTATAATAGAGGGTTGGGTATGCTAGGATGAATACTGAGGGAGAAGGATGAAAATGACGGCGAGAGAAGCCATTAAAATATTAGAAGATAGGATGAATGCCTCTGTTTTAGGGCAGGAACATATTGTTTCAAGATTGATCATGGGCTTACTTGCTGATGGTAATATACTGGTAGAAGGATTACCAGGGCTCGCAAAGACCAGAGCTGTACGTGCGATGGCAGAGGCAATAGAAGGTAAATTTTCACGTATACAGTTTACGCCTGATCTACTTTCTTTAGATGTAATAGGATCTCAACTGTTACACGATGAGGAGGGAAAACAAACATTCCGTTTTCATCCAGGACCTATTTTTGGAAATATTATCTTGGCAGATGAGATTAATCGTGCCCCAGCCAAAATACAATCAGCCATGCTTGAAGCGATGGAAGAACGGCAGGTGAGCGTAGCAGGGAAAACACATAAACTTCCTGAACTCTTCATCGTGATGGCCACACAAAACCCTTTGGAACAGGAGGGAACCTTTCCTTTATCAGAAGCACAGAAAGACCGTTTTTTTATGCATGTGAAGATCGATTATGCGAAGATGGATGCGGAATTTGAAATGATCAAAATGATACAAGAAGAGCGGTTTAGTGAACCTGCACCTCAAGCAAAGATCTCTCAGGATATGATCTTTTCTGCACGCCGTGAAGTTGCAGAAGTGAAATTCAGCGATGTGCTTGGGCATTATATAGTTGAGCTTGTATTTGCAACACGTTTTCCGCTTAGATACAGTAAACAACTTGAAGTGATGATCGATGTTGGGGTAAGCCCACGTGCAACCCTGGCACTGACACAATGTGCGCAAGCCAATGCATGGATGCATGGCAGAGATACAATGATAGTGCAAGATGTACAAGCTGTCATTCACGATGTCTTTCATCATCGTTTGGTTATCAGTGAACATGCCCTTCAGAATAAAAGAACTCCAGAAGGGATCATAGATATTATTTTGGAACAGGTACCATTACCAAAGGGTTAGGTAAAGAGTCGACTGAAGAATGATCCTTTGCCTGACAGTTTGTCTATGAGCTCGAAGTAGTATGTTTCGTGTTTGAGTCCTATGTCGGGGTATTTGAGCTTTTCATCTTTGAGTACGGCGATCGTAAACGGTACGGAACGTACTTTGAATGCAGATGCGAGTTTAGGGTTACTCGAGACGTCACACTTCACCACTTTGACCCCATTCTCTTCTCCATACTTTTCAAGCCTCTCATCTATGAGTTTAGTGAGCATTTGACAAGGCCCGCAGCTAGGTGAGTAAAAGTCTATAAAGACCGGTACCTCATTGTTTTTTATAATAGTTTCATAATTTTTATCTGTGAGTTCCATAGGGTATTGCAGCTCCATTTACTTTGTGTAGAGACAAATCACTTATCCTAACCTTGGTTCCCAACGGTTAGGTAACAGTTCATTTAAAGTCATATATTTATCTTCAGAGAGATAGACTTTGGTATGGATGTTCTTCGCATCGACCTGAAATAACAATTCTCTGCATCGTCCACATGGCGGTCTGATGGAGTCTGAACTTACAGCAACGATCATGTCGATCTGTGTCTCTCTGTGCTTTAGCATTTCTGCAATGGCCGAGTGTTCTGCACAAAACCCAATACCACAGGCTATATCAATGTTAATACCTGTATAGAGATTCCCCTGACTTGTCAAAAGTGCAGCAGCAACGGATCCTGCAGAATACTTATCGCTACTTAGCGTATATTCTCCGAGTATTTTGTGTGCTTCTTCAATCAATTTTCTTGCGCTCACACCATTCCTTTGTATGTGTAGTTCTACTCTTGGCAGTATATCAAAATATTCGTACGCTTTGAAAAAAGAAGAAAACAGACTTGTTACAGTAAAATACAAACATGGAACAATATATAAAATTAGAACTTAAACAAACGACTGTAGAAAATCTCAAAAGTTTTTCAGAGATACTCAACAAAGACATCAACACAATGCTTGAAGAAGCATTGGAAGAGTACTTCGAGTCTCAGCAGCAGAAACTCATGGAGAAAAATCTCTTCGACGAGAATGCTATGACGAACCTGGACTTCGATGAATTTTGGGATGATCTGGACATTTAAGTGCAAGAAGAACTCAGTGAAGCTTTAGGCCAGCATGTAGAGCGTTTAGACTTGCTACAGCAAGGTCAGATCGGTGGCATTTACCTAGCCAGTGTAGAAGATCAAAAGTATGTAGTGAAGACTTCTTTACAGACAGAAAAATTGGCCATAGAAGCGCATATGCTTGAGGATCTGTATGAAGCTAAGATACGTGTACCCAATGTGATCATCTCTAAAGGATCTTTTTTAGTACTTGAACATATTGAAACCATGGATCAAGCCAAAACTACACAAGAGATAGAAGCTGCAAAGCTTTTAAGCAGACTGCACTCTGTAACGAATGAGAGCCGCATGTATGGCTATTATTACGACACGACCATCGGTCCATTCCCCCAAAAAAATGAGCAAACCCAATACAACTGGACACTTTTCCTGGGACAGATGCGTATCATGCCCATGACACGACACTGCTATGATGAAAGGAAAATACCAAAACAAATGGTAGAACGACTGGAAGGATTGTGTCGTGACATGTATAAGCGGATAGATATGAGTACCATTTATCCTTCCTTACTGCATGGAGATGTTTGGAGCGGGAATGTACTTTTTGAAAGAGAGGGCGCTTGTCTCATGGACCCTGCTATCTACTATGGGGATAAAGAGATGGAATTGGCTTTCATATTGCTCTTTGGTACTTTCGGAGAGACGTTTTTTAATGCGTATCAGGAAAACCATCCTCTCAGTGATGATTTTTATGAAAGCAAAGTACCGCTCTACCAGGTATATCCACTTTTGGTGCATGTTGCACTTTATGGCGGCAGTTATGTAGGAGAACTTGAACGTATACTCAAAAGGCTAAAGATATGAAACAATGGAATATAAAATCTATACTTAAAGAGATCACTATAGCTTTGGTACTTTTGTTTATAGTGAGTCAAATCATAAGTTATATTCGTGCTCCTGAACTTGGGTCAGATCAGCTTCCCAAGATAGAAGTAGAACTTTTAGACGGTAGTCAGTTTAGTGTAAAAAAGGGTAAACCTTTACTTGTACATTTTTGGTCTACATCTTGTCCCGCTTGCAAACTTGAAGCACCAAATATTGAGACCATATCAAAAAAATATGAAGTGCTAACCATTTTAGTGGATGCAGAAAGTCATGAAAAAGTAAAAGCATATATGCAGGAGAATGAACTAAGTTTTAAGGTTTTAAATGATGAGCATGGTACTTGGACAAAACAGTTTAAAGTAGAAGCATATCCAACAACATTTATCTACGATGCCCAAGGTAAATTGAGGTTTACGGATGTGGGGTACATGACAACAGCGGGATTACTGGCACGGTTAGAGTGGATAGAATAAATTTTTTATTAAAAGTTATATTTTAGGTATTTTTTATGTTATACTTAAATATATAAAATAAAAAAGGAGAATAATTATGAAAATAGTTAATATTAAAAACTTACTAGTGGCTGGTGCAATGGTGTCATTACTTTCTGGATGTGCTCAAATGTCACAAAGTGCAAAAACAGGTGCAGGGGTAGGTGCTTTAGGTGGAGCAGGTGTCGCTGCACTAGCAGGTGGAAGTACAAAATCAATTGTTGGTGGGGCAGCTGTTGGTGCTGTAGCTGGTGGACTCATCGGTGAGAGTATGAATAAATAATAAATGCTATAAAATAAAAAAGGAAAAAAATCATGAAAATAGTTAACATTAAAAATTTACTGGTTGCTGGTGCAATGGTATCATTGCTTTCTGGATGTGCGCAAATGTCAGAAAGTGGAAAAAAAGGTGCAGCGCTAGGAACTATAGGTGGGGCAGGTGTTACTGCCCTGGCAGGTGGAAGTGCAACACAAATAGTTGGTGGAGCAGCTGTTGGTGCTGTGGCTGGTGGACTCATCGGTGAGAGTAAGAATAAATAATAAAAGTTTACTATCTTGCTCCAGATTTTGTATATGGAGCAAGATGAGATGCATACTTCTTAAGAGATATATTTTACTTCACTTCGCTACTTTTGCATAAACAAATTTCTCATAATATCTTCTAAATATTTTTTTGCCACACATTTATAAATTTAAATAACTAGAACATCATTTGTAATACCATTATATCTTTAAGTATACAACGCTATAATTTTCGTTATATATTTTAGTATATAAGGAAACAGATGGAACTTTCATCAAAGCTGACTTTGGAAATGTTAGGTAAACCTTTTTTGCTTGAGAAGCGTATAGAACTGCTTCATGCTATTGAAGCACATGGATCCATTTCTAAAGCAGCAAAAGCTGTGCCTATGAGTTACAAGAGTGCATGGGAAGCGGTAGACAGCATGAATGCACTTTCCCCTGAACCCATTGTCTGCAGAGAGACAGGAGGTAAAGATGGTGGCGGTACGACTATTACAGAGTATGGTCAACAACTCTTAAAAAACTATGCAGTGCTCAAAGAAGAACATAGACGTTTTTTGGAAAAACTGTCAGAGCTGACCGATATCCAGAGTGGTGCATTTAAAACCATTGGAAGATTAGCCATGCAAATTTCTGCAAGAAATCAGATACAATCAGAAGTCGTTTCAGTAGACTCTGAAAATGTCAATGCAAACATACTTTTAAGGCTGAAAAGTGGAAAAGAACTTCTTTCTACGATCACCAAAGAAGCGGTAGAAAATTTGCATATTGAGGAAGATCAAACTGTGATTGCGATATTTAAATCCAGTGCAGTGTTGTTGTCTAAGAAGGCAGATAAAAAAAGTAACGAGAATAGACTCGAAGGTATTGTGACCAAGATAGACAAAGATGTAGAGAATACCAAAGTCGTGGTGGATATAGGACAGCATGACACCATTGTATCTGTCATGCCTACAGCTGTTTTAGACAAGATGGAACTCATCGAAGGAAGTTCCGTGATCGCTATAATCAAAGCCAATGATATTATGATAGGGAAGTAAAGCATGAGACAGGTAAATATGAAGAAAATCGTATTAGGTTTGGTACTAAGCCTCGCTACATTAAGTGCAGGCGAGATCAAGATCGCTGTTGCTGCAAATGTTAGTTACGCCATAGAACCACTCAAAAAAGCTTTTAATGTTTTGTATCCGAAGACAAACATAGAAGTGATCCTGGGAAGTTCCGGAAAACTTACAGCACAGATAAAGAATGGTGCACCCTATGAACTCTTTATGTCAGCAAATATGAAATACCCAGAAGTACTTTATAAAGAGGGAATAGCCGTAACAAGACCTGTCGTATATGCACAGGGTGCATTGGCTTACGTGTCTGTCAAAGCACAGGATTTTACGCAAGGGTTGAGACTTTTAACAGAGGGTAAGATTAAAAAAATAGCTATAGCAAACCCAAAAACTGCACCTTATGGTGTAGCCGCTGTAGAGGCTTTAAAAAATGCTAAGATGTATGATGCAGTCAAAGAGAAGTTTGTCTATGGTGAATCAATTTCTCAGACCGTAACCTATGCAATGACTGCAGCAGACATCGGGTTTATAGCAAAATCTTCACTGTTCAGTCCTCAAATGGCACATTTTAAAGAGGGGATACACTGGAGTGATGTAGATGAAACCCTTTATACTCCTATAAACCAGGGAATGGTGATTCTGAAAAAAGCTGAAGGTAGACCTGAAGTGAAAGCTTTTTATGACTTTATGTTAAGTGCAAAAGCCCAGGAGATATTGAAAAACTTCGGATATGAGGTAGAGTAGATGCAGGGAATTCTTAATGTAATATCCTTAGATGTAGCACCTTTTATACTTTCCTTTAAACTCGCAGGTGTCACCACAGTGATCTTGTTTGTACTTTCTCTGCCTTTGGCGTGGTATCTTTCTCAAAGCAGTTCAAAGACAAAACCTGTTTTAGAAGCTGTTACGGCATTGCCGATCGTACTTCCCCCTTCTGTGTTGGGGTTTTATATTTTAGTCGTACTCTCCCCGAACTCTGCAGTGGGAGCTTTTTTTGAAGATCTTTTTGGTGTGAAGCTGGTCTTCTCTTTTACCGGTTTGGTTGTGGCAAGTTGTTTTTACTCACTGCCTTTTATGGTACAGCCTTTACAAAGTGGATTTGAATCTCTGAACAAACATATGTTAGAGGCATCCTACCTTGCAGGGAAGAGTAAGTTACAGACTGTGTTCAAGGTTGCCTTGCCAAATATCAAACCTTCGCTTATCACGGCACTGATCATTACGTTTGCACATACTGTCGGTGAGTTCGGTGTCGTGCTTATGGTAGGGGGAAGCATCCCTGGCGAGACGAAAGTAGCTTCAGTGGCTATTTATGAGATGGTTGAGGTGATGGAGTATGGTACAGCACATATCTATAGTGCGTTCATGGTTTTGATAAGTTTTATAGTGCTTTTGTCAGTCTATATCTTTAACCACAGTCAGCGTAAGATAGGTGTCCTTTAATGATACAGATAGACATACATAAAAGGCTGCATGGTGCGCATGGTGACATGGATCTTGATGTCAGTTTAGAGATACAAAAGGGTGAGTTTATCGCGCTGATGGGTGAAAGCGGTTCTGGTAAAACAACGCTGCTTAGAGTCTTAGCAGGCTTGGAAAATGCAGAAGGTGATATCTCGGTAGAAGATGTACTTTGGTTAGGTGATCAAAAAACACTTCCTCCACAACAAAGAGAGATAGGGTTTATCTTTCAGGATTATGCACTGTTTGAACATATGAATGTAGAAGAGAATTTACTCTTTGTCAATCAAGACAGGAGCCTGGCACAAAGACTTCTTGAGATGACAGAACTTAGCAGGTTGTCACAGCGTAATGTCAAAGGTCTCAGCGGTGGCCAGAAACAAAGAGTGAGTCTCTGTCGTGCCATGATGAAGCAGCCAAAGCTTTTACTGATGGATGAACCTTTATCGGCGCTTGATCCTGCAATGCGTACAAAACTGCAGGATGAGATACTCAAACTGCATAAAACTTTTGGTATAACAACCATTATGGTAAGCCATGATACCGATGCATCTTATCAGCTTGCCGATCGTATATGGGTTCTTGATCATGGAAAGATCATAGCAGATGGTCGTCCTGAAGAGATATTAGTAAAGAGTACTAAAGAGGTATATACGCTTTGCAAATGAAGCGTTTACCTTTAGTATCTTTTGAAAATCATTAAGTATTGAGATATTTTCAACTATCTATAGATCATTTAAGATGATCCTATCCTCGAAATAGGTTTGAAAGAGATGATTCAGTGCTTCAAGGTTTATAGGTTTTGAAAGGTAACTATCCATACCTGCACTCATATATTTTTCTCTATCCCCTGCAAGTGCATTTGCAGTGAGTGCAACGATCGGTATATGTGGTTTATGGTTTTTCCTTTCATAACTTATGATCTGTCCAGTTGCTTCCATACCACCCATGACAGGCATTTCAATATCCATGAAGATCATGTCATACTCATTTTTCATACGCTGTTCAAGCGCTTCTTGTCCATTATTTGCGATAGTGACCCTGATCCCGAGTCGACTAAGTACATTAAGGATCAACTTTTGGTTAATTTTATTATCTTCTGCGACCAGCACATGTACATTTGTAAAGGTAAGATTCTCTTTCGTCTCTGAACTATCCTCTTTCTCATTCAGCATTCTAAGTGTTTTAGAAAAATTCACAGGCTTATAAAGTACCTTATCTATCCGTGATTTGTATCGCTTTAGATTTTTTTTCTGGTCTCCGGTTGACATCACAACTATCTTTGTGTCAAGGTCTAGGAACGGATCAAGTTCATTATCTCTTTGACGGTACTTATGGTCAATAAAAAGAATATTAGGAAGACGTGAAGTGCCTTTTAATGCTAAGAGTGATTCATCCGTATAACGCCTGATGTTTGCTCCTGTGTAAGCTATATAGGTTTCAAGGTTTTCGTTAATGTAATAGTCTGAATCTATATGTGAACTCAGAATACCCACAGTGTAGGAATGCATATCATTCACTTTTCTTTGTGCAGCGCTCTTAGGTTTTTGAAGTGCCAAGGTGAAATAGAAAGTAGAGCCTTCATCTTTGACACTTCTAATGCTCAGTTTCCCTCCCATATGCTCTACGAATTTACCCGATATGGAGAGTCCCAGACCTGTACCCCCATACTCTCTACTCGTACTTACATCTGCTTGTGAAAAGGCTTCGAATATTTTTCCTTGTTGCTCCTTGGTAAGACCGATACCTGTATCTGAAACTTCAAAGGTGACGTTTACGGTATCCTCATTCTCAAAGAGTTTCTTGATCGATACACTCACTTCACCGTTCTGAGGGGTAAATTTTATAGCATTGCTCACAAGGTTCACGATCACTTGAGAGATCTTCGTCGGATCGCCTATCAGTAAGGTAGGCAGTGTTGGATCCAAAAAGATGTTAAAGTCAATATGGTTTTCTGCCGCTTTAGCTGCATAGGATTCAACAGCGGATTCAAAGCTATCTACAGGATCAAACTCTATAGCTTCCAGCTCTATCTTCTGCGCTTTGATCTTAGAAAGGTCAAGGATATCATTGACAATGGTCAAAAGATTTTCTCCACTCTTCTCTATGACTGCAATAAATTCAGCCCGTTCTTCCGGATCATCCGTCTCTTTGAGTAATTGCGTAAATCCAAGGATACCATTCAGAGGTGTACGTATTTCATGGGACATACTGGCAAGAAAGAGGTCTTTGGTCTGATTGCCGTCTTTAATGGTTTTGAGCAAAAATTTATAGATATAGTCAAATTTTCCATTGCGGATCAACTTTTGAAGCTCTCTTTGTTGGTTTTCATTCAATACCAGCTTGATATCCTTTAATGTCTCTTCGGAAATATCTATATTATTTTGTATCTTGGATTGTATTTTGGAATATAAGCCAAAAAGTTTAAGCAATACAAGTAAGAATATGAATGTTGAGCCCCCATACCATACCAGGATCTCTTCATGTTGTGCTACAGTTTCCGTGTCTATTTTTTGGATCTGAGTACGTAGTAGGGATTGCACTTCGTTAAAGTAGCCCATTTTTATATCTATCTGGTTCGACCAACCAAGGTGAGAAACAGAGTAATTTCCTGATCTTGCTTCATATAAGATCATGTCACGTTCTTCAGAAATGATCGTGTTAAACTTCTCTACTGAGAGTAGTTCGCTAAGTTTTAGCGCTATGGTACTGTCTGCTACTGTATAAAACTGGGGTAAGGTGTCTTTGCTTATAAACCGATCCCAAAGTTCTCTCTCTTCATAACTCATTTTTCTTGATCCCAGTAAGATGGAAGAGATAAGTAGATTCTCCTGTACAGTGTTCTCTTTCAGTGCAGTATACTTTTGATACATCGTAAGATAACTTTTCTTCACCTCTGACTTTTCAGCAGCAGCAACTTTCTGTAGTATTTCCAGTAATGGGCTAAAAACATTATCATGATAAGCATGCAAAAAAATGTCATTATAATTATCATTTAAACCATTTACATTTCTTCGAACAAGTTCCAGTGCTTCAGCAGCATGTTGAATAGATTTACCATAAGGTGTAAATTGCGGATGCTGTTTGATAAATGTATCTAATTTCAATAGATCTTGATCAGTGTTGACCCTTAGTTCTTTCAGTTTCCTAAAATCATCTTTTGTGTGTGTAACTAAGTACGTAGCACTCAATATTCTTTCATTCATCATTTTGTCTAAAAGAGATTCAAAATGCTCTACAAACAAAGAGACTTTTGTACTATTTTGTACAGTCGCATATCTCTGATAAGAGAGATAGGTAGAATAAGATGTCACTCCCAATATTACTATAGTGACAATGATGAGTAGACTAAGTATAAGTTTGTTTTGCAAGATCTTCATGCCAATCCTTTGAGTCGCTTTTACGATACTAAAGCGTTAATGGTATCTCTATCAATAAAGAGAATGGAAGTATATATTTCATTGTATTTTTTACAATTTCAGCCATAGTACACTCTTTTATTTTTGTAAATAATTGAAGCATGAAAATGAAGATAGAATATGTAGAACAGTCCAAAGGTACATTCCATTGTGTAGTCTGGCGATCTTTTTGCTTAAAGACCCATGACTTTCTGTCCTTGTTTCACAACAAGTTTAGCATTTCAATATTTTTACCTTCAACGATTATACTTAGATAAGGTTTAAAAAGTGTTATATAAAAGTATTTAAGTTTCTAATTTAGGGTATTCCCATACAAATGGTGTCACGTAAGCTTTTATATTTATATTGAGATATTCAATGTTGTGATGAAAATGTTTTAGATGTTGCATAATATATCATGCAACGGGGTTTTTTGGGCTACATTAAAACTAATAGAGTAAAATATCGATATTTATCGATATTTATAGAGAGCAAAGGAAAAAAATGAGTATAGATAAAGCATTGATGGATAGAAGCGGTGGGAAATGTGAGTTGTGCGGTTCTGAAGAGGGGCTTACTGCTTACATAGTCGCACCAAAAGATGAGGCTATTGTGATCTGTAGTACTTGTGCAGCCTCTATAGATGATCCAACAAATGATGAAAAACATTGGAACTGTCTTCATGACAGTATGTGGAGTACAGAGCCTGCAGTACAAGTCATGGCATTTAGACTTCTTACACAGCTTGGCGCACAGGATCAACTTGATATGATATATCTTGAAGATGATGTAAGAGCATGGGCAGAGGAAGGTTTAGTCACTGAAAAACAAGAGCCTACACGTGATGCCAATGGTACTATTTTACAAGAAGGTGATTCTGTGAGTATCATCAAAGACCTACCGGTAAAGGGTGCAGGGTTTACAGCTAAGCAAGGAACTACCGTGAAAAATATCCGTATGGTACCCGGTGATCCAACCCATATACAAGGTCGTGTAAACGGAACAATGATCTTTATTATTTCGGCATTTTTAAAGAAGCTATAGTATTTTTTTGTTTATATCACTATGATTTAAATCACAAGCACATAATTTAAGACGTTCAACAAGGATACATCATGATGAGGATCATTAACTACTTTATAGAGAATAAAAGTCTTAATTATGTGTTACTCATTTTCATCCTATTTCTAGGTATTAACTCCTATTACAACATTCCCAAAGAACTTTTCCCTGAAATTGCTTTAGATAAGATTGCTATCAGGGGTGCTTATGCAGGTGCCAGTGCTGACAATCTCGATAAAATGGCAGTGCGTGACATCGAAGATGAACTGGGCAATATACAAGGCATAGAGAAGATTGAAACGGTGATCAAGTCAGGCACTTTCTCTATCGTCCTCGATCTTAATGATGGCGCAGATAAAACAGACGCTCTCAACAAAGCCAAAGATGCTATTGCACGCAGTAGACAATACCTCCCTTCAGATATGATAGAACCTACTGCAGAGCTACTGCTGCACAATCGACCGCTTATCAGACTTTCTCTCTCTTCTGAGTATATGACCAAAGGCCAATTGATAGAAACGGCCAAAGAAGTGAAGTCTAAAATTGCCAGAAATTCTTATGTCAGTGAGGTACAGATCTACGGTGATGCAGATCAGGAGGTTTCTGTACAGATCAATGAAGAGGCTGTAAGGGCGTATGGACTGGATCCTTCTACGCTTATCGATGCCATTTCAAAAACCTCTTATATCTATCCTATAGGGGATATCAAGCAAAGTAAAAATTATATTTTTCTCTCTACGGTCAGTGGTAAAGAAAACAAAGAAGAGTGGGAATCAGCACTTATTAAAATAGGAGAGCAGCAAGTGAGGCTTGGTGATGTGGCCAAAGTCGACATCACTTATCCTCAAGATACAACACTTTCGACTTTTAATGGACGGAATAACATTACGTTGGTCATCTCAAAAGGGCCTGAGGGAAACTCTATGCATATTTCCAGAGATCTGCAAACGTATGCCAAGGAAAAACTCTCCAAAGAGTTTCCTGAAGTCTATTTCGATTTTTACCAGGACAGTTCCAAACCAGTCAAGGACAGGCTTAATACCGTCATTTCAAACCTGATGTTTGGACTGGTGCTGGTATTCCTCTCTATGGCATTACTGATCAATGTACGTATCGCATCTATTGTAGCGATGGGTATCCCTATCTCTTTTGCCATAGGGATCATGTTTCTTTACTTTACGGGGTATTCTATCAATATTGTCTCTTTACTTGGGGGGCTGATCGTCATCGGTATCGTTGTGGATGATGCCATTGTTGTTTCTGAGAATATCCAGCGTCATATCAATGAAGGTTTAGCTAAAAATGAGGCAGTGTATCAAGGGCTGAAAGAGATGGTTTTACCTGTCACCTTGGCAACGCTTACCACCATTGCAGCTTTCCTTCCTCTGTTCATGCTCACAGGAGAGATCAAAAACTTTATTATCCTCATCCCTATTACCGTGATCATGATCCTTATAGGATCTCTTCTTGAAAGTTTTTTCTTTCTACCCTTACATGCGGATGAGTTTCTCAAAAAGCAGAAGAATTTTATCAATTGGGAACCACTACAGAACAAATATGAAGCACTGCTACATCTTGTGATCCGTTTTAAATATATATTCTTATTTACGTTTGTCATAGTGATACCAATTTTGACCGTACTTACGATCAAAATGCTCAATTTTCAGTTTTTCCCTGGCTTTGATGGTAACTATCTGTACATTACAGGTAAAAGCAATATGGATACGACCCTTGAAGAGACAGATAAGATAGCCAAAGAGTTGGAAAAGTATGTGCTTTCAAAAAAAGAGACTTATGCACTTAAATCTACATCTACCGTTGTAGGATACCGACGATCACTTGCCGGTGCAGATGAAAATGGAGACAATATGCTCTATATTACGATGGAACTTTATGATATGGAACCCCAGAGTTTTATCGATGCCTATATCAACCCTATTTTGAATTTTTCTTTTATATTCGATGATCCTGAAAAGATAAGAAAGAAACATACCTATGACCTTGCAGAAGATTTGAGAAAAGAGATCGCACCGATGATGGAGAAGTATCAGCTTGAAGAGCTTGGCGTGCGCGAAGACAAACCCGGTTTGATCAAAAACGATATACAGATCAACCTTTCAGGCAAAGATGGACAAAAGATAGCAGACGCAATGACAAGAATTGAAGAAAACCTTTCAGTCATTCCGTATGTGAAAGATATAGGTAACAATGCACAGCTAGGAAAGATGGAGTACAAGTTACGTATCAATGCGTATGGCGAACAGCTGGGCATGAGTGAAGTAGGCATAGCACAGACACTTTCTGGCTATTTTCTTGACAGCCGTAAAGCGATGACCTTTGGACAGAGCGGTGTGATGGAGATCAGAACAAAATCCATCGTGAAAGATTCTGAAAAGACTTTAATGAATTTTATGATCCCTACCCCTTCTGGCAGCGTTGTAAAATTGACCGATGTTGTGGATATAGAAAAGCTAAGAGCGTATGAAAAAATTGAAAAAAGGGACGGTAATACAGTGAAGTCGGTCTTTGCAAATATAGATAAGAAAAAGACGACGGCTGTGGCTGTGCTTAAGAAGATCAAGCCTTTGCTCAATATGATCGAGGATGAGGGCATTGACGTAAGTCTTTTAGGAGAACAGGAAAAAAATCAGCAATTTAAAAATGACATGATACGTTCTTTGATCATCGCAGTCTTTTTAATTTTGATCACACTTCTTTTTATCTTCCCGAAGATTCGTTATGCATTAATGGTCATGTCCGTCATACCTTTTAGTTTATTAGGTGCATTGTTGGGGCATATGCTGATCGGGATCAACCTTTCCATGCCTTCGGTCATAGGTATGTTGGGGCTCGCCGGGGTTGTGATCAATGATGGTATCATCATGCTTGATTTCCTGCATGGTACGCATAATGCAGAGACATTCTATGAAAGGGCGAAGTTAAGACTCCGTCCTATTTTGATCACTTCGATCACTACATTCCTTGGACTATTTACCCTGATATTTTATGCAACAGGACAGGCAGTGATCCTTCAGCCTATTGCTATCTCTATAGGATTTGGTCTTATTTGGGGTACGGTCTTGAACCTCGTCTATCTACCGTCATTGTATGCAGTGGTCAATAAGATACAGCCAGGTAGAGAGACTTAGTCTGTTCCTAGCTCCGTCTCTTCTTTTTTGGATTCGTTTTGTTTGACATGCAGGTCCAATTGAGGGAAAGGTATCTCAATATGGTGTTTGTTGAGCGTAGCATAAATGAATTTTAAAAAATCTGACTTTGTCCCCGAAGGTCTCAGGGTTGATTGCCCTCTGACCCAGACAATAAGTTCGTAATCTACCGAACTTGATCCCATAGCAGTCATCCAGATTACCGTAGGATATTTGGCATTTTTTTTCACATAATTGATACTACTGTTTCTCAGCTCTTCCAGGATCACTTTTTCCACTTTATCATTGCTTGTTCCATACGCAACGGAGAAAGGGATATGTATACGTCTGATATCATTTTCCAGCGTCCAGTTGATGACATTGTTTTGGATAAAAGAAGAGTTGGGAATGACTACATCAATGTTGTCATTGGTTGTGACGGTGGTTGAACGCATTTTCATATCACTGACCGTACCTCGGATGGTATCTGATATCTCTATATAATCTCCCAAACGGACAGTGCGTTCGAACATTAAGATAATACCTGCAGCGAGGTTAGAAACAACCGTCTGCAGACCAAAACCGATACCTATAGAAAGTGCTCCTGCAACCAGTCCCAGGTTGGAAAGATTTAATCCGATACTCTTAAGTGCAAAAAGTAAAGTGATAAATACGAGAATATAGTAGCCGGCATTGGAGAGAGCTTTGGCTGAAGAGATTGAGATTTTTTCTCGTTGAGTAGCGAGATTAATGATCTTTCGTTTGTAAAATGCAGCAATCATAAATCCAAGAATAATGATCAAAATGACTTTGAGGATATCAAGGATTGAAATACCTTTTTCATTAAAGACAAAAAGGGCTTCTGTGAGCTTGCTATAAGTAAAATCATAAATACTTTCAGCACTCTGTTCTACACTTGAGAGTGCCAGTGCCACATTACCTGCCACCTCTTTGAACACTGTCTTGAGAATAATGCGCTTGTAGGTATAGTGATTCATGAGATCTGGCGTGAGTATCTGCAAGTTTTCTGTATCGGCAAAAAGGTCGAGGGCTTTTTGGGTCTCATTTTTTTGTAAATAAGCCAGAGAAAGCATGAGGGTTTGATCGATCTTTGTGGTAATGAGACTCATCATATCCATATCGTTGGAAAGAAATTTTTTACTTAAAGTATCTGAAATCGTTTCACGCACTATCAGTTCACGTTCTTTAGCTAGCTTGAGTGCAACGGCTTCTTGTTTTAGAGGAGAAAATTTTGTATTGATCTGGATAAGTTTTTGTTCGAGGGCCGGAATATCAAAGGTGACTTGTTTCAGTTTTTGTTTGAAGCGCTCTTCTCCTTTGTTTAGTAAAGTCTCATAGGCTTTGATAGTTTGTGCTTGATTGTTTCCCTTAAGTTTATAAAATGCGTATTGCAATTGGTAAAGCAGCAGGTTTTTTTTATCTACAACGGTAATGTCATTGATACTTGTTCTCAAATAATGCCGTTTAGATTGCATAGCAGATTGTTCTTTTTTTAAGGTATCTATCTTTGCATATGTATCGGTAAGTGCATTCAGATACGAAAAATAGTTTTCCGTGCTTATATCTTTATCATCAGGCAAAAGTGAATCAGGCATAGGATCTACCTTCAATGTGAAGGAGAGCATATTTGCAAGTTTTCCTAAGATCATACGCTCTGTAGCGACACGTTCTGTATCTTCTTTTGTTGTATTTTGATCTGATTTTTGTTCAGTCTCAATACGCTTTGCAATTTCTTCATGATAGCTTATGGTATTGTTGCCTTCATAGAGTTTTGTATCTATTTCGGCAGACCACAAAGAGACAGATAGAAACAACAGGAGTAAGAATGATTTCATGAAGGTATACCTTTTTTGCAAATTATAGCATAGATGTTAACCCCAAAAGGCAGAGACGTCTATAATAACTTTGAGAGTATAATCATATAAGAATATCATTTTTGAGGAGTCTGAATGTACGACATCATCTATATCGGAGGTGGTCTCAATTATGCCGGTGCGGTCGTTGCTGCAAAATATGGCCTTAAGGTAGCACTTATTGAAACATCACTGGATCAATTAGGCGGTGTGTGTCTACATAAAGGATGTATCCCTTCTAAAATGTTTTTATATTATGCCGAGACCATACGTCAAAGTAAAGCAGATGTCTTTGATGGAAATATCATGCTGGATATGCAGGTACTCTCGGAAAAGAAATCCAAACTTATCGCAAATGCAGGCAGAAGTATAAGGACACAATGTAAAGATGTTGAGCTGATCGAAGGCAAGGGACGGATCATTGCACCGCATGAAGTTGAGGTAGAGGGAAAGGTATATAGGGCTGAGCATATCGTTATAGGAACAGGTTCTTCTGCTTTTATACCGGATGGCATAGCATATGACGGAAAGGCGATCATCACAAGCAATGAGGTACTTGAGCTTAAAAAACTGCCTAAAGAGATAGCCATTTATGGTAGTGGTGCCATAGCTTTAGAAATGGCAAGTTTTTTTGCTTCTTCAGGTGTAAAGGTCACACTTATTTCCCGTGGTGAAACACTTTTAAAAAAGTCACATCCTCTTATCCAAAGTAAGATGCTGAAAGAGATGGAGAAACTAGGTGTCATATATCTTAAAAAACACGTTGTTCTTTCTGCTGAAAATACGACAAAAGGGGTGTATATCACTTTTGAAGATGGGACTTCCTCTTATTATGAACAGATGCTTGTAGCGACGGGACGAAAGCCCAATACCGATGTGATTGCTATAGATGAGATTGCTGTAAACAGGGGCATAGAGACAGATGCATTTTTTGAAACGACACTGGCCAAACATTATGCCATAGGTGATTGTAACGGTAAGGTGCAATTGGCACATGCAGCAAGAGCTCAGGTACTGAACGTAAGCATGCGGATAGTGGGTAAAGATCCTAAAAAACTTGATCTTGACCATGTCGTAAAGTTTATCCATACTTTGCCGATGAGTTATGCTACAGTAGGACAAAGCAAAGATATGCTTGAAAAAAACTCGACTGTTTTCAAAGAGAGTGTTGTTACGCTTGATAACTTTGCCAGCTATGGATTCCGTCACTCTGTAAATGGTGCAATGATGGTTTATGCAGATGAAGAAGGATTGATCTTGGGTGCTGAGATCTTGGCAGCTGATGCAGAAGAACATATTGCACCCATCGCAATGGCTCTTGCAGGTGAAATGAACGCTTTTTCAGCCGGTCAGACCATTATGGCACATCCTACTTTTTCTGAAGCACTGGAAAGGGCTTATTCCCGATTGGGATGAAAAAGGTAAGACATTACAAGCCTTTCATCACAATTTCAAAGAGATAATCCACTTCATAGTCTTCTAAAAATACCGTTTTTTTAGTGTGAAAAAAGTCTAGTACTTTTTTGGTAGGGAGAGCAGAAGTGTAGAGGCATGCCGGGTGTGCCGGAATGAACGATTGCATGAGGGCGATCTCCTCTTCTATACGATTTTCACAGATATAGCAGTGTTCATCATGATGCAGTCTGCCTTCATATTCGAGTAGAGCGATGTAAGACTCACAGACAATGCGTTTAGGGTTTTGTTTATCCCATTTTTTGGCTGCAGAGAGAAGCAGATCGAAGTAAAAAGAGTCTATCTCTTCCGCATCTTTGAGATGAGGTTCAAAGCGTTTGATGAAGTTGTGCCAGAGCAGAAGTTTATTTTTGTCAAAGAGCCATGGAAAACCCATGTGGGAGAGTGAACGCAGTCTGGGAAGAAAACTGCTCCCTTCTCCTTCTACTTCAAAATCTATAAGGTTTCCAAGCTGTAAAATGGAGTGTCTTGCACCAAAAAAACGGTAATAGGTTCTGACTTCGGTAGGACTGAGTACCAGTGCGATAGAGTCTTCATTTTTGGCTTTTCTGACAGAAAGAATAAAACCTTTGATAATACACCCCAATTATTTTTTTTAATTATAGTCAAAATGATGTTAAAAACAGAGCAGTCTAAAGGCACGGGAATATGGGCTTAACTAAGCCTTAAACAGCTTTTAACGTACATTCAAGTATAATCCACGCCAGTCTAGGGACACTATATGATGTTCTGGTTATATTATTTGTAAGGTTGGAATATGAGAGATTTATTTACTTCGTTTAAGGATAACTGTGGATTTGGGCTTTTAGCATCTATCGACAATACTCCGTCACACAAAAACTTGGAAGATGCTATTACTTCATTGTCGCGTATGATGCATAGAGGGGCTATCGCAGCAGATGGTAAGACAGGAGACGGTTCGGGTCTTTTACTCTCTCTTCCTAAATCATTTTTCAACAAAGAAGCAGCAGCTAATGGTGTAGAATTACCTGAGACTTATGCTGTAGCGATGGTTTTTTCAGACAATGAGACAGATTTTGATGTGATCAACAGAGTATGTGAGAATAATGACCTTAAAGTGCTTTACACACGTACAGTACCTGTAGATACCAATGCTCTGGGAGAACAGGCATTGGCATCACTGCCTATGATGAAACAAGTATTTGTAGCACCTGAATCTGCCGTGGCTGCAAATAGATTTGAAGCGTTAGTCTATCTTTCCCGTAAAGAGATAGAAGCTGAGCTCATAGAAGACCCAACCTTCTACATCCCCTCATTTTCAACGTCGGTGATCTCTTACAAGGGACTGGTGATGCCTACGCACATTAAAGAGTTCTATAAAGATCTTGCCAATGAAGATTTTGAAATTTCATTTTGTCTTTTCCACCAACGTTTTTCGACCAATACACTTCCTCAGTGGAAGCTCGCACAGCCTTTCAGGATGATAGCCCACAACGGTGAGATCAACTCTGTTACTGCAAACAGATTTAACGTGGCAGCAAAAATGGCTGCAGTCAAATCAGAAGTATTCACAGATGAAGAGATGACAAGACTTACCAATGTCATACAAAATGATATGTCTGACTCGGCAAGTTTAGATAACTTTATGGAGTTCTTACGTGTCAATGGCGTTGACTTTTTCAAAGCGGCACGTTCTTTGATCCCTGCACCTTGGCATAATGCACCGCATATGGATTCTGATCTTAGAGCATTTTACGAGTATGCAAGTACCTGTTTTGAACCGTGGGACGGACCTGCGGCGGTCAGTATGACAGATGGGCGTTATATTGGTTGTGTTTTGGACAGAAACGGATTGAGACCTTCAAAATATATCAGAACCAAAGACAACAGACTGCTTATCTCTTCTGAGTATGGTGTATTGCAGATCCCTGAAGAGAATATTGTAGAAAGAGGAAGACTGCAGTCGGGTGAAATGATGGGGATAGATCTTAAGTACGGAAAAGTACTTAAAACCGGTGACATCGATGACTATATCAAAGCGGCTTATCCGTATGACAAATGGCTCAATCAAAATATGAGTTATCTGCAGGAGCATGTACCCAATACTGAAGTACCGAAATCTTCGATCGAGTATGGAAACATGGAAGAGAGACAGCGTTACTTTAACTATACGCTTGAAGTGTTGAGAGAAGTGATCAAACCTATGATCGCTGAAGGTAAAGAGACAACAGGTGCTATGGGTGATGATACGCCTATCGCAGCCTTCTCAACAGAACAGAGAAACTTTACGGACTTTTTCAAACAAAAATTTGCACAGGTTACCAATCCTCCTATTGACCCGATCCGTGAAAAAACGGTCATGAGCCTCAATACAGGTTTTGGTGAAGTCAGAAACGTGCTCGCAGATGATGCAGAACATGCAAAGAGATTGAAAACAGTACTTCCTCTCATGTCTGCGGAAAAATTTCATATTCTTCAGGAATTTGGAGATGAGAACAATGAGAAGTACGATCCTGCTTACAAAGTAGGTAAATATGATACAACCTATACGACAGACCTTAAAGCAAGTCTGGATACCCTTGTTCAAAAGGTGATCACAGATGTAAGAGACAACGGTATAAGAACCGTTATCCTGGATGACAGAAACCTTGATCAAGATACTAAAGTCATTCCTATGCTTATGGTGATAGGACGTTTGAGTCAAGAACTTTTAAATGCAAAACTCAGACACTTAACCAGTATGGTGGCTGCTACAGGTGAAGTATTTGACCCACACTCTGCAGCAACCATGATCGCCTATGGTGCAGCGGCTATCTTCCCTTATCTGCTTTACTATACAGTTGCGGAGCTTCATGAAGATGATGAAGATCTTCAAATAGTACTTAAAAGATTCAGAAGAGCGATGGGTGCGGGACTGATGAAGATCATGTCAAAGATGGGGATATCAACACTCTCTTCTTACCGAAACTCAAAACTCTTTGATGTGATCGGCTTGAGTCAAGAAATTGTACAAGATTGTTTTAGCGGTACAAAAGGATTGCTGCCTGGTCTTGGCTATGAAGATATCGATGCACGTCTTACGGCTAATCATCAACGTGCCTTTACTTCTGATTTTGAGGGTCAGAAAAATGTACTCTACAAAGGTGGATATTATAAATATAAAAAAGGTGAAGAGTTCCATGACTTCTCTCGTCCTACGATTTCAGCTATTCAAAAATGTGCAGAGAGTGGGAGTAAAGAGGATTATGCCGAAGTACAAAAACTTGTAAACCATAGAGATAAAAAATTTATTCGTGACTTCTATACACTTAAAAGTGAGAGAGAACCTATCAGTATTGATGAAGTAGAACCACTCAGTGAGATTTTCAAGCGTTTCTCGACCGCTGCAATGTCTATGGGGTCTATCTCTCAAGAGGCACATGAGACACTTGCCGTTGCGATGAATACTATCGGTGGTAAATCCAACTCAGGTGAGGGAGGAGAGTCTCCTTCCCGTTATGGTACAGAGAAGAACTCTGCCATTAAACAGGTAGCATCAGGACGTTTTGGTGTAACACCAGAGTATCTACGTTCAGCATCAGAGTTACAGATCAAAGTGGCTCAAGGGGCAAAACCAGGTGAAGGCGGACAGCTTCCGGGTAGCAAAGTATCTCCACTGATCGCGGAGCTTAGATTTACAAAACCAGGAGTGACCCTGATCTCTCCACCACCACATCATGATATTTATTCTATTGAAGATCTAGCACAGCTTATTTTTGATTTGAAACAGATCAATCCTCATGCTAAAGTAGCAGTAAAACTTGTTTCTACTGCTGGTGTAGGGACCATTGCAGCAGGTGTTGCAAAAGCATATGCAGATAAAATTATTATTTCTGGTAGTGATGGTGGTACGGGTGCTGCACCTATTGGGTCTATCAGATTTGCAGGTAACCCTTGGGAGCTTGGACTGATAGAAGCGCATAATGCACTCAAAGCGAACAATTTGAGAGGTCAGGTGACTGTTGAAACAGATGGTGGACTCAAAACCGGACTAGATGTTGTAAAGGCAGCGATACTCGGTGCTGAGCAGTATGCATTTGGTACAGGTGCCTTGGTTCTTGTCGGGTGTATCATGCTAAGAGTATGTCACCTCAATACCTGTGGTGTAGGGGTAGCTACACAGGATGAACACTTACGTAAACGATTTACGGGTAATGTGCAAAAAGTGATTAATTACTTTACGCTTATGGCAGAAGAAGTGAGAGAGATCCTTGCAGAACTTGGATATCGCTCTCTTGAAGAGATCATTGGACAAAATCACTTGCTTGAAGTGATAGATGATGCGTTTGCTAAGAAGTTTAACTTTGAAGAGTTACTTTACAAACTTGATGGGGTCAATACATGTCAAGTGCCGTTTAACGAACCTTATGATCAAAATGAATTTGAAAAAGAGATCATTGAAGAACTTAGAGCGACGATTGAAGATCCATCTACGCCTATCGTGATCAATAGAAAGATCACAAACCTGAACAGAAGTTTTGCTACAAGAATTTCTGGTGAGATAGCTGCAATTCACGGAAATGCAGGATTGCCTGATGGTACGATCACGCTGAATATGAAGGGAACCACAGGACAATCTCTTGGTGCATTCATGAGTAAGGGTATCAACATTAATGTTGAAGGTGCCGGTAACGACTATATCGGTAAAGGTATGAACGGCGGTCAAATTGTGATTACTTCTGATAACGCGGGTAGCGAATTTGCACTGGGTGGTAACACTTGTCTGTACGGTGCGACGGGTGGAACACTGTATGTGCATGGTAAAGTCGGTGAGCGTTTCGGTGTTCGTAACTCTGGAGCTACAACAGTGGTAGAAGGTACAGGAGATCACCCTTGTGAATATATGACAGGTGGTACAGCGGTCATCCTTGGGACAACAGGTGTGAACTTTGGTGCAGGTATGACAGGCGGTAAAGCATTTGTCTATGATACCGAAGGTGGATTCTATGAAAAAGTGAATCTGGAGCTTGTTGAACCACTTCGTATCGATACAGATGAATGGGATACTGAAATGTTTGAGCTTAAAGCGCTTCTTAGAGATTATGCAGAAAAAACAGGATCGAAGAGAGCAGCCTATATTTTAGAACATTTCAGAACTGAGATCAGAAAGTTCTGGATGGTTGCACCAAGAGGTATAAAACCAACGATAGCAGCCGAAAAAAGAGGCGAGTAAAATAAAAGTATGACAGATTTCATCAAAGCCTGCATGCAAGCTAACGAAGAGATAGCAAGTGCATTAAAAGACGGCTTTGATACCTCCTGGTTTGAAAAGACCGAAGTGGGTGCTGGTGGTGATGTCAGTTCTAAACTTGACCTTTTTGCTGAAGCTATATTTGTGAAGCATTTAAGTATGTTTGGAGAGATAGAGTCTGAAGAGAGCGGTATTATAGGTGAGGGTGAAGAAAAGATCATCATTGATCCCATAGACGGTTCAGCCAATGCCCTTTCACTTTTCCCTTTTTACGGTACTTCTGTCGCCAAAGTGAACACTGAAGGCATTTTAGATGCGGCAGTGGTTTGTAACCTTGCCAATGGAGATATTTTTTTCAAGTCTTCAACGAGTACAATAGAACAGGGAAAACTTTTTTCAAATACGTTTCATGTCCCACATACGAGTAAAAAGGCTGAGATAGGACTTTTTGAAAAAGCCTACGCAAATCCTGGATTGGTTGCAGCACTGGACAAAGAAAAGTTGAAGTTTAGATCACCTGGTGCTATAGCACTTTCATTGGCCTATGCCCATACAGTGAATTATGTACTTTTTATGGGGGAGTTTCGAATTTACGATTTTGCCGCAGGTTTAGCACTTTGTGAGGGCTTAGAAGTAATTGTTGAGGCGGATTATGTTATAGTATCAAAAGAAAAAAGCATAGCAATGCAAATAGAAACATTAATACATAATTTATAGATATGCAGGAGTAAGAATGTTTGGAAATATTTTTAAAAAAGCCACAACAACATCAACACAAGAGACACTTAATCAGTGGATCAAATGTCCAAAATGTACCTCTTTGATGTTTTATAAAGAAGTAGAAGCCAAGCAAAATGTATGTCCTAAATGTAACCATCATTTCCGAATCTCTGCTGAAAAGCGTATAGCATCTATTGTAGATGAAGGATCTTTTGTAGAATGTGACAGTACTTTGGCACCGGTAGACCCATTGAAATTTTCAGATAAAAAGACGTATAAAAAGCGTATAGAAGAAGCCAAAGCGCAAACCGGTAAAACGTCTTCTGTCATGAGCGGTTCTTGTACTATAGGTGGACAACCCGTTGAAATCGCAGTATTTGACTTCTCATTTATGGGTGGTAGTCTGGGTTCAGTTGAAGGTGAAAAGATCGTTCGCGGTATCAACAGGGCTATAGAAAAAGAGTGTGGATTTATCATCGTTTCTGCTTCTGGAGGTGCACGTATGCAAGAGAGTACTTACTCATTGTTACAAATGAGTAAAACATCTGCCGCACTCAACAGATTGCACCAAAAAGGTTTACCATTTATTTCTATCTTGACAGATCCTACTATGGGTGGTGTATCTGCATCATTTGCTATGCTGGGTGATATCATCATGGCTGAACCGGGTGCACTTATAGGATTTGCAGGTCAAAGGGTTATCAAGCAGACCGTGGGTGTTGACCTGCCAGAAGGTTTCCAGCGTTCAGAATTCCTACTGGAACACGGACTCATCGATATGATCGTTGATCGTCCTGACATGCATCAAACACTTTCTGACCTGTTTAAACTTTTTAACAAGAAGGCAAGTTAAAACACACATATGATCTATGCACTTGTTGACAAAGAGACACTGAAGCAAAAAGGTGTCTCTTTAAAAATATTTCTTCAACATATTTCGACGTTTTCCAATATACCCATTCTCCAATATCGCAATAAACTGGCTTCACTCGAAGAAAAAAGAGAAGATTTAGAGATTATCCGTGCGTATTATGAGGGGAAACTCATCATCAATGATAATGTTGAGCTTATTGCCTATGCGGACGGCTTACACCTCGGCCAAGAAGACCTTCGAGCATACAGTCATGATCTGAAAGAAGCAGTGAACCTGGTACGTCAAAAGATAGGCACCAAGCTTCTTGGACTCTCAACACATGATAAAGAAGAGATACTCGAGGCAAATACCCTAGACCTTGACTATATAGGTTTAGGGGCTTACAGAGCCACTGACACAAAAAGTGAAGCCAATGTCGGAGGGGAAACACTTCTTGATGCTGCCAAATACTCTAAACATCCTGTGGGTATCATAGGCGGTGTTCGTATGGATGATAGGTTTGAAGCACCTATCGTGTATAAAGTGATAGGAAGTGGACTCTACAACGGGTTAAAGTAAGGTCTGAGAATTTTTTTCAAATAGATATTTTTGAATTCTCTTAAAGTAAAGAGGAGAGCCTCCTAATCTAGTTAGTGATATAATGCAAAAAAAATAAGTGAGAACAACAGTATGGCAGATAAAGATGAGAATTATGCATTTCCATGGGGATTTCATATAGGAGATTTACACAAAGGCGATGACAGTATCCCTTTATATACGGTCAGCAGTGACGGTGGATTTTGCCTCTTGTATGATAATGCCTCTGAAGCAAAGGCTGACAAGTTACTCGAGAGTCTTTGTTTGGAATTGCTCTCTACCATGCCCCATGAGAGTTTAAAAGTTGATCTTTTTGATTTTGGTAGAAAGAAATTCTATAATCTTTCGCCTTTACAGTATATTCAGCTTTATAAAACAGCCTATGATCCTAAGATGATGTCAGCGCTTTTTGATGAACTTGAAGAGACTATCATCTCCCGTCACAAAGAGTTGCTGTGCTGCAACAGGCCTACGATAAATGAACATAATCAAAAATCCAAACTTAAAAAGATGTATCATCTGGTACTGATGAATTTAGAAAACTTTCCCACAGAAGAATTTGACTTAAGAAGAATCAAAAATTTTGTAGAATCAGCTGCCCAGGCGGGTGTCTATGTGATTGCATTTGGTAATCTGGAAATAGAAAAAAGTGAAAATCAAACAACACAAACCATTTTAGAGCATTTTAAAAAGCTAAGAGTAACCGAAGGTGAGTTTGCCATTACAAAAGAGATTTTTGAATTTGTTGAACTTTTAGAAGATCACACTTTTAAGTCACTGGATCTTGACAAAGGTGCCTTAATGCAGAAAACACTGACCAATGCGGATATTGAGAGTCTCATAAACCCTGAGAATATAAAACTAGAAGAGAATACAAAAGTCAAATAATACGTATCTTTGTGTTAATGAATCAATAATGATACAAAATATGTAAGTGATATATGCGCTTTAAAACAGGAGTAGAGTAACGATGGGTAATGAAGACCTTTTATATATTGAAGATGACCATAAGCGAAAACTATTTTATCGTTTCACCCCTGCAGCTCTGGTTTCAAATTTTGTGCCCTTGATCGTTATCTTAGATGAAAATTCAACACACTTCGAACACAAGATGTGGAATGTACTCACACCCCTGGGTCATTTTAAAGATGAGAACAAAGCGTACTGCTGGTTAGGTGAACAAGGAGACTTTTTTGTCAAAGATCTTCTACAGAAACTGATAGAGCAGATCGCCGAAGAGTATGAATGCGAAGATCATATTTATCTTTATGGAAGTGCTATGGGTGGCTATGGGGCTATTTTACACGGTATTTTATGCGGGGCCAATGCAGTCTATGCAGATACACCTTGTATAAGATTACACAAAACAAGTGATGGCGATACATCCATTAAGGAAAATGATCTGACGCATTTTTTAAATGCAACCGATCCTTTTCCTGTTTTTTACCTGTGTGAGAATGAAAATATGGATGAAGATTCTCCGAAAAATGAAACGGCATATTTTGCAGATGCCTGTAAACAACATGATATCAAAGTGCATCTGGACTTTTGTCCAAAGTCAGAAGATGAAACCCAGGTCATCAAAGATGTTTTAGGTTTCTTTGAACGAATGGCTTCTGAAGGATAAAGAGGACTCTTAATGAATAATGATGTAGACTTCTACAAAAAAGGATCTTTATGGATATGAGTATGCACATGGAACCGATCAATCTAGTGAAGTCATTGAGAGGTACGTACAAACAAGCAGATAGAGAGATGGTCTTAGAGGTACTTAATGCGTATAAGGAAAAGAATAACTGCAGCTATAAACATGCATACGATATGATGGTTGATGGAAATCCATCCTACTCAACTTATACCGTATGGAGACGTAAGTCAAAACTATAAATAAGACTTCAACTTCTGGCAAAACCCCTATAAACAGGTCTTGACTATCTCATCACCCAGTCTATTAGCCGCTTGGTGCATCTCCCACCAGTAGGCAAGTTCACGCGCCTCATTTGACTCTTTGTTGTTCACTATCTGCTCGAAAGTATCACTGTCTAAGCCTTCAATCTCAGCAGACAACTGTGCCACACAGTCAACAAGAAAGTCATAATCATACGAGTCTGCACACTCCTGTATCGCTTCTGGAACTTCTTTACCTTGTGATACCAGTAGATACACATATAGCTGACAGTTCCTACGTAGTCTTAGTTCTTTGTTAGAGGGGTTCATGATGTGCTATCCTTGTTTAAAGTTCAAATGATCTATTTTTAGTTACTTTACCCTAGTAATGTTAAATTTGCTTGAAGAGTTTTGAAAACAGGTATTTTTTGATTAAA
>Ga0210119_1000047_pt1 | contig 27762 bp, 25 predicted proteins | sample China_Bullhead_C_2_FD_184859 | JGI IMG/M metagenome (GOLD analysis project Ga0210119, IMG submission 184859) | Wetland microbial communities from San Francisco Bay, California, USA, that impact long-term carbon sequestration -... | ecosystem: Environmental > Aquatic > Marine > Wetlands ... | reverse complement strand
TGAATGAAGCTGACCAGAGCTCTCTCCTTGAAAAAATTAAAGAAGTTGAGCGAATGCTTATGGCACTGATCAAGTCGTTAGAAAATAAAAATAACTCTTGAACCCTTGAACCCTTGAAACCTTGAAACCTTGAGCCCTCGGAACCTGGACCCCTTACAACCTTTTATTTAAGAAAAATTCGTGACTGCCATGGATAGATCGGAAGAAGCAACCGTTAAAGTCCAAACCACCAGAGGGGAGGCCTGCGAGTTTGTCACCCCGGGTTCTCTTGCCCCCTGCATGTTAGTCATCTTTGGTGCGTCGGGTGACCTGGCTGCCAGGAAGCTGATCCCCGCGTTTTACAGCCTCTATCTGACGAACAGTTTGCCGGAGCCGTTTGGTGTGGTCGGCAGCAGCAGGACGAACCTGTCCCATGACGAGTTCAGGGACAAGATGAAGCAGGCCATTGCCAAGGAGGGCAGACTTGACCTTGGTAGATGGGATGGTTTTGCCGCAAAACTTTTTTATCAGCCTGTTACCTATGATTCATTGGAGTCCTGCCAGGAATTGGCAGGCTATCTGCATGACCTGGACCAGGAGCAGAATACCGGCGGCAACAGGATTTTCTACCTGGCAGTACCTCCCACCCTCTATCCGGTGATTGCCAAAAAAATAGGCGAGGTAGGACTCGCAAAAGAAGGCAAGGAAGGCAACGGCTGGGCCAGGATAGTCGTGGAAAAACCCTTCGGCCGTGATCTTCAGACCGCCCTTGATCTTGACAAGGTGCTGCACAAAAGTTTCAGGGAAAACCAGATATTCCGTATTGACCACTACCTGGCCAAGGAAACAGTGCAGAATATCCTTATGTTCCGCTTTGCCAATACGATTTTTGAGCCGATCTGGAATCGCAACTATATCGACTATGTAGGCATCCTTGCCGCGGAAAATCTCGGGGTGGAGAACCGGGCCGGATATTATGAGCAGGCCGGTGTGCTCCGCGATATGTTCCAGAATCACATGGTGCAGCTTCTGGCGCTCACCGCCATGGAGCCTCCCTCCCTTTTCGAAGACGACCGGGTGCGGGACGAAAAGGCCAAGGTCGGGAGGTCCATTAAACCCCTGGCCCGTGAAACCCTCATGGACAACCTTGTGCTGGGCCAGTACAAGGGAAGCATGGTGGAGAGCAATAAAGTGCCGGGATACCGGGAAGAGAAGGGTGTAAATCCGAAGTCCATTACTCCGACCTTTGCCTTGATGCGGATGTTTGTTGACAACTGGCGCTGGCAGGGCGTGCCTTTCTATCTGGCTTCAGGCAAGAGGCTGGCCCGCAAGGAAACAAAAATCGTAGTCCAGTTCAAGAATGTGCCCCATTCAATGTTCCGGGAAGTCATCGATGAAAAAATTACCGCCAATCGCTTGGTCCTCGGTATTTATCCAGAAGAGGAAATCTCCCTCACTTTTCAGACTAAGGTACCGGGCGCAAAATCATGCCTGCGGCCGGTAACCATGGATTTCAAATACTACCAGGGATTCAGGGGGCCGCCGCTCGACGCCTATGCCAAGGTGCTGCTCGACGTTATTCTCGGCGATCATATGCTTTTCTGGCGCCAGGATGGCGTTGCACTTTCCTGGTCATACCTGACTCCGATTCTGCACGCATGTGAAACCTGCGCCAACCCTGAGGCACAGCTCCATCCTTACGAGGCAGGGAGCTGGGGCCCGGTCGAGGCCCTTAAGTGGATGAGTTTGATAGTGGATTAGGTTAAAGGTTTGTCAGCATACGAGACTGCTGACGATTGACACAAGGTTTCGAGGTTTCAAGGGGGCAAGGAAACAGACGTAAGGACCAGGGATGCTGAAGAATTTTAAAGAATTGAAGATGATCAAGAAATTCTTCTAGAGAAAATTAAAGAAGTTGAAAGAATGCTTATGGCACTGATTAAGTCGTTAGAAAATAAATATAACCCTTGACCCCTTGGAACCTTGAAACCTCGAAACCTTATTATTAAAAAATACGGAGGGAACAGAGCATGAAAAGATTACTGGCCTATGTAGTTGTATTGATCACGATGTTTATGCTTACGGCCTGTGCGGGGATGCAGGGTGCGACAGCTAATTCACCGGTCCTGGATCGTATCACCATGAACGGTGAGCTTGTGGTGGGAACTGCTGCCAGCATGCCTCCATTGAACATGACTACAAAGGACGGTGAGATCATCGGCCTGGAAATTGATCTTGCCCAAGCCATGGCTGATTCCATGGGCGTCAAGCTGCGCCTGGAAGCCATACAGTTTCATGAGCTTTTGCCGGCCCTGGAAGCAGGCAGAATTGACATGATTCTCTCCGGCATGACAATAACACCCCAGCGGAATATGAAGGTGGCATTCGTCGGCCCCTATTTCAAGTCAGGCAAAGCAATCCTTACCAAGCTGCCTACCATGGCGCAAGCACAAACGCCTGAAGACATTCATGATCCCAGGAAATCAATCGTGACACTGCGCGGTACCACCAGCGAGCAGTTCGTGAAAGACTATCTGCCCAAGGTCAAGCTCGTCACGGCCAATAGCTACGATGAGGCCATTGACATGGTTATCAACAACGAGGTTGATGCCCTGTTCGCTGACTACACCATCTGCGTTGTCACGATTTTCAGGTATCCCAAGGAAAAGTTGCTCACAGTTGTCAGCCCCTTGACCTACGAACCGCTCGGTATCGCCCTGCCTGACAATGATTCGCTCTTTGTCAACTGGGTGGATAACTACCTGAAGACCCTGGAAGACAGCGGCGCGCTTGAAGAGTTGATCTGGGAATGGTTTGAGAACCCTGACTGGATGAAGCGGCTGCCGTAAAAGGAAGTTTTGAATTAAAGATTCCTGTTATTACCAGGAGGGCAGAAGCTAATCGGGTGCTGTCGACCTGGCAGTATCGCTGTTTCGTTCTTTGGCATAATTTACACTACTTTGGGTTAAATTCTACCCCGGAGTGTCTCTTAATTCACGATGCTTTTGTGTCTCATATTGTCTGACGCCGAACACTCCTGGACCTACATTAATCGTTCTGTTCTTACTACCGCTCACATCCATGTAGAGAATGTCGGCACCAAATGACAATTTATTATAGCGGCCTTGAGTGCAATTTTGTTTCTATATAGGTTATTTCATGGATTACGCAACAAAGCTCATTAAGCAGTCGGAAGATATATCTCCATTCCCATAATCGGCCATATAAACTGAACGGCAATCCAGGTAACCACCATGAGCAGAATACTGGCCGGAATGCCATAGTAAAAAAATTCACTGGTAGTAAATTGCTTTGATGTATAAGCGATAGCATTGGGGGCCGCCCCCACCAGAAGCAGAAAGGGCATGCCGGCTACAACCAGGGCAGAGAATACTATTACCTCGCCGGCCACTCCGAGATACGGAGCGATGACCAGGGCAACCGGCAAAGAGATAGCGATTGCCGCAACATTCATAATGAAATTTGTCATGATCATGACGAAAAATGCCATGCCCAGGATGAAAACAATGGCCGGCGCATTCTGAAATAAGGTGAGCCAGTTCACGGCCATCCATTTGGCTGCCCCGGTTTCCCAGAGGCAAAAACCGATGGACATGGCGCCGGCAAAGAGCAAAATAATATTCCAGGGAATTTCTTCCAGATCATCGATATCAAGAATGTTAACAATAAAGAACAGAATAGTTGAACAGAGGAGAATGCCTGTTTTATGCAGGTTGGTCATGGCGGGAATAAATGATTTCCCGGATATAACAATAATTGTTGCAATGACTATGATTATGGCCAGTATCTCCTGGGTGGACCAACTCCCCAGTTCCTTGTGCATTCTTTTGGCTTTATCCTTGAGGCCGGGAATAGATAATTTTTCAGGCTTACAGATAATCATGAAAAATCCCCAGAGGAGAAAAGTCATTATCCAGCCAATGGGTGCCATGTAATAGCTAAGTTGAAAAAAGCTGATATCTGTTCCGGTAATGTCTTTGTAAAATCCGAGAGCCACTGCTCCGCGGGCCGCGCCAAGCAAGGTTATGATACTGCCGGCGCCGGCGACATAGGCCATGCCTATAAACAGTCCCTTGCCAAATTTGGTAGGTCCTTCTTCGTCAGTATAGAGAGAATAAATGGCCATCAGCAGCGGGAACATGGTGGCTGCAACCGCAGTATGGGCCATGATATGGGTTAAAGCAGCGGTCAGCACAAAACAACCCAGGTATATCATGCTCGTTTTTTCGCCTACAATGGAGAGCATTTTATAGGCGATCCGTTTCGTCAGACCTGTCTTGGTAAAAACCATGCCAATAACAATGGACCCGAAAATAAAAAGAACAGATGGGTCCATGAAATCTGTAAATGCAACCTTGGCCGGCCGGATAAAAAATAATGCCTGTAGCATGCCTATTGTCAGGCTGGTTATGCCAATGGGTACAACTTCAAATACCCACCATGTGGCGGCAAGAAGGAAAACTGCAATAGCGCCTTTCCCTTCCTTGGTGAGGATAAAATGCTCACCAAGCGGGTCTACAGCATCGGGCCAAAGGGGTGAATAATAGACAATCCCAAATAATACCATACCTGTTATCAAAGAGAGTATTCTCCACCAATTAACCGGTGTTTTTTCGACTGCTAAGCCCACATCTGAATCTGAATTCGTCATGGTTCCTAGTCCTTGTCTCTTTTTGAATTGTCCTTCTGTTTACTTTATATTTTGCACCTGGCAGTGATGGCTGCGAATATTTCCTTCAGGCGGATGACTCCAAGAATGCGGCCTTCATCGACAACAGGCAGGACAAAATTCTGAGTATTTGTCATAATGGCTAGTGCCTTTAAAACAGGGTCGTCCCCCTTGACTGTATATTTTATTGGGGACATGAGGTTCTTGATAGGAATGTGAGACCATTTCCTGCACTCCACAAAGAAGGAATCTTCCCACAGGATTACCAGATCAAGAAATCCTGAACTTTTCCCTTCAAATCCCTTAACTTTGGAGGCTTCTTTCAAACGTGGGTCCAAGCTCAGCAATATATCCTGCAATCTGGCCCGGCCACATAGCTTGTTCTGGTCATTCAGGATCAGAATTTCAGCATACCGTATGCGTTCATACTCACCACATTTATAGGAAAGAAGGGTTTCAACGGCGTCATGGAGAGTTTGCGTTTCATTGAGATGGGGAAAGTCTTTCAGCGGAATTATCAGATCTCTTACAACCGGGTTGTCAGAAGCCATGTATTTGCTCCATAGCATAAAGTTGAAGGGGATATATGTCCGGGTGGGAACATATAAAAAACTCTTACAAATGGTCGGGAAGTAAACTTGCCTATTCCATTCCGGATAGTTAATCCGGTCAGTTGCAGGATGCTTTCCTGTGAGAAAGTGCCTGGCATGAGATCAAGGCTACCAGGTTTTGCTTTTCAATATTTTCTTAACATCTTCCTGGCGGCCTTTTTCCACAACAAGCATTCTTTTATGTTTTGCCTTCCCGATCTTTTCGAGCAATACATTAAGATCGACGGGCTTTTCAAGAAAATCATCGGCTCCCAGTTTCATCGCTTCGATGCCGCTTTTTACTGTTGCATGGCCGGTCAACATGATAATTTCCAGATCCGGACGCTTTTCCTTGATGCGCTTCAGGGTTTCTATGCCATCGATACCGGGCATGGCAAGATCAACTATTATTGCGTCAAAATTATGGTCTTCCACCTGATCGACAGCGTCTTCCCCGCTGGTCACGGCTTTTACCTTCAAACCTCGGGCTTCCAGACGCTGCGAAAGTGCATCTAAAAACTGCTCTTCATCATCAACGAGCAAAACATTGGCTTTTCTTTTTTCCATCATGTCAGCCTCTGTTATTTTGATTCCGGTTTTTCGCTATCTCTCATTACATCGCGGGCAGTCTCATACTCACCAGCTTCAGCAAAGGCTGCAGCAGCCATAGAGCCCTCAATTTTATCCCTGTGTGCTGCCTTGATGCGACTCACGAGTAGTTCGATGTCAACAGGCTTATTCAGATAGTCAAATATCCCTATCCTCCTTGACTCCTCTTCATCCCGGTCCGTCCCATGTCCTGTTAAAATGATAACCCGAATGGCCGGGAATTTCTTTTTCACCCGCCGGAGGACTTCCATGCCGTCAATTCCGGGCATTTTTAAATCTAGAACCATGACATCCGGCTCCTTGTCGTTCACAAAGCTCATGGCCTCTTCACCATCATAGGCGGTTTCGTTTTCAAGGTCGCGCATTTGCAGTCGCTCGGACAAGGCCTCAACAAATTTCTGTTCGTCATCAACAAGAAGTACTTTCATGGGGGCCTCCTTTTGGGTCTCGACTCATAAAACATCAGTCGATATTTTTTTCTGGCCGTCACCTTTAGACAAGTTTTGAGCAGTCTCAAATTCCCCGGCCTCAGCAAAAGTTGCTGCCATCATCGTATCTTCAAAAACATTCAGCAGAGTCAGTTGCCGGCTAGCTTTTAAATGCGCTTTTCTCCGTCGCAAAGCACTTTTTATTATTTTTTTGAACAAGTCAATATCAAAAGGAACTGCAATATCGCCAGAGGCACCTTGTTGCATGCCTTTCATGGCAAGTCCAATATGTTTGACATCGCTTAACAGGATCACCTCGGTTTCCGGCTGATTTTTTTTCAGGGAGGAGAGAACCTGTATCGCGTCGTTGCCTTGTTGCCTGATATCCAAAAGAGCCAGGTCGACTTCATGGGTTGAGCACGCCTCAAGGGCCTCATGTTTACTTGCTGCAGTCACTACTGAGGCCTTTAAGCACTTTAGGCTTTCGGACAAATTCTCCAGGAAGGAAGAATCTTCCACCACAAGAAGTACTGTTGAACTCATCACACCTCCCTTTACTGTTGTTTAGCATCTCTCTTGATGCTTTACTTGTTTGTCTCACCATGTATATCAGCAATAAGCATGCCATTATTTTTTTTTAATAATATCAAATAATTATAGATTCTACCCATGATGCTCGACCTTTGGCGTGAAGACATTATGACACAAAAAGAAACATACAGTGTAGGCATTAATACTTACATGGAGCAATTTTTTCTCTTGTTATCAGGATTTTAGCCATAAAAAAGGAGAGGTGAAAACAAAAAAACAATAATGTTTCGTTGTGGAACATATTGAAACATTATTGTTGGCTTGTAAGGTGGGAGGAAAAAGTATCCTGGTGGATTGTTATGTATTATCGCGGTAAGAATTCTCAATAGAAGAAATTGTTATGGCGACATCTTCATTGCCGTCTTCATTGATTCTGTGCGAGAATTCGGCCCCTAATATTTCCAAAACCTGTGGAAGCATAGCCTCCCATGGTGTGTCATTTTCTGGTCTTTCCATTTTACCTTCTAAAATAGCTGTTATTTCCACAGATTGATTCTTCCCGGTTCCTGTAATTACAATCCGGCCACCCTTTTCCAGTAATTCAAGAGTAGGCCAGACTACGCAGAAAACAGCAAATTGCAGAAGGGAAGGATTATTGAAAATTGCTGGCAGATCACCATCAAATAAGGATTCAATGTGTACCTGTTTCTGTTGGGCAAACCTGCGAAGAAGGTAAATTTCTTCCTGCAAAACATCTGAAACGTTTATTGATGAAAGGGGTTGGTCCATGCGGTGTGAGAATCCACTGAGAACACGGCACATTTCTGCTGCCTGTGCTATACGTTCATTTATTCCGGGAATTATTTTCTTAAAGCGTTCGCTGTTGACCGACTGCCCGGGCACTTCAAGTATAAGCAGGTCTTCGATCAGGCCGTTTAATTCCTTGATAATAGCCAAATGGTTTTTAAACTCGTGGGAAAGACCTGCCATCAATTTGCCAATAAAGGCCAGCTGCATCTCCCTGAGACGCTCTTTTTCCCGGGATTTCATGTCCCCTCTCCTTTGTTTAAGGAAGCCTGCCGTTTTGCCATGGCCTGGTTGATTTTTAAGGTAAGCTCATGAATGTCTGCAGGTTTCATGATACAGTCAAATGGGCTAAACTTTTTCCTGTCAGCCCCAACGAGAGGAATACCGCCCCCATGCCCTGTTAACATGATAACCTCAATGGTGGGATTATATTTTTTTATTTCCTCAAGTGTTTCCATGCCGTCCATGCGCGGCATTTTTAAATCGAGCAAAACTACGTCAGGGATGTTCTTGGCATGGATAAGGGCCAGGGCATCCTCAGTACAGAAACAGGCAGTCGTTTCAAAGCCCCTTATATTTAGGCGTTCGGCCAGGGTAGTAGCAAATTCTATCTCATCGTCAACTACCAGTACTTTTACTTTCGACATCATGCACCCTCCGACTCAAGTTAGTTTTAATTGGCAGGATTACAGTAAAGGTTGTACCTACCCCTACGGTACTTCGGACAGAAATATGTCCACCGAGTTTTTTAATAATACCGTAGGTTATGAACAGTCCGAGGCCGGTACCTTTCTTTTCGCCGCTGTCTTTTGTAGTAAAGAATGGTTCGAAAATATGGCTTATAATATCCTGTGATATGCCTTTGCCATTATCCATGACATCAATTTGAAGCGAGCTTTGATCCCGCTGTCGTGTTTTTATGATAACTTTTCCATCTTTACCAATCGCATCTATCGCGTTATTGACAAGATTGAGAAATATCTGCTGGAGTTGCCCCCGATCACTTTCAATGATTGGTAAAGAATCCCCAAGATCGAGATCAACATGAATGCCACGATACAGCGCTTCCTGGTCCAGGAAACTTAAAACTTCCCGCATGAGACTATTGATGTCGATCGATTCCAGGCTTACATCCATTCGTCTGGCAAAACCCAAAAGTCGGTGGGTAATGACTTTGCAACGTTCGACCGCATTCGATGTACCATTAATCTCAGAGCCGATTTTTTTCTTGTATTTAAAATCCTCAGAAAATTCAAGCAGGTCCATGATCAATCCGGTTTTTGCGCTGATAATTGCCAGGGGGTTGTTTATTTCATGGGCGATTCCTGCGGCCAGACGACCGATTGAGGCCAGTTTACTTGTATGTTCTATTTCCGCCATCATGGATTCTCGCTTTTCGTCAGCTTCTCGAATGCGCCCCACGAAAAGTTTGGTGATTTGTAAAATAACAAGCAAAGCCAAAACCGTGCTGATCATGACAATAAAAAATAGCCGGGCCTTAAAGAAAGACCAGTCTTTGCCATAGAGGTACCCGTGCTTCAAAAGAACTAACGCCCAAGGGGTCCCTTCAATATACGAGACAGCTTTCAAAACAACATAATCCCAGACCCCTCTTTCTTCAGAAATGGTCACGCCGAGACTGTTGTGCGGCAGCTCAAACGGATATGGGCTAAGGGGAGGGCCGTATTGCTGGGATGTGGACTGAAGCAAAGGTTTAACTTTACGGGAAACAAGAAAAATGTCAGACGTAGGACCTGCACCTATTTTGTCAATATATTTATCAAGAGTCGTGGCATCGATACTGGACCTGAACACCCAGTTCTGACCAGCATCTTGATTGAAGAAGCTGATCGCAATGGCAAAATGGGGCACCTTGCGATACCCCATTTCAACAATGCCGATAAATATTTTACTAGCAGTGGCACCGGTAAAGCATTCACGGTCACTGTAGTCCTTCCCGAGAAGTTCGTATGGGCCCGCATATGCCCTCTGGATCCCTTTGTGATCAATAATGCCAAGATCCACCACCCCGGGATAATGCGATTTAAGGCGGTGGTAGACTTTATTCAGGTTGTCTTGGTCGATAAGCTCTTTATATGTGTGTTCGTTAACCGTATACGCCAGGACAGTCTGGAGTTCAGACAAAAAGGCTTCAATGGTTTTTGTGGCACTTTCAGCATTCCAGCGGAGATTGTTCAGCATTTGGGAACGGTATGTGTAATAGCTTAACATTGTGGTCAAAATAAGCGGGATAAGAAAAGTAGCTATCATTACGAGGGTCAGAGTCCGTCGGAATCGCCTGTAACGTTCCGGGGAAGTCATTGTTCTATGATAGTCTTCTACACCGGAGAATATCCTTTTTATCCATCCTGGTTTATTTATCATGACTGCTTCCCATAAATACTGGCGCCCGGCAGGATCACTCCCGGCTTAAGAGTATTGGCAATGGCAAATTTTAAAGCCTGCTCGTATGGACCAATGACCCCGTCAACAACCTTAATTTTTTTCCATTTAAGATACTGGTAATGAGTATCTTCTATACCGCCACAGATAATCAGCGAAATGTTTTCCTTGATGGCAAGGCCGCAGATATCTTCCCCGGATGTCCCGGGAAGTAGGATTATTCTTGGTTCTCCGGCAATCTCTCCTGCATCGACCTCGGCAATGAGTATCTCCGAGGTTAGATCAAAGCGGGAGGCAACTTCATTTTTATGGATTGTTATCAATATTTTCATGCTGGAATCATATGATTGTACTTATCAGGTATGGCTGAAAAACTCCCAAGGAACAGAAAAATTATTTCAGGCCATGCTGTATTATTTTTCTCCATAATTTGCTGCGGGACCAGCCAAGCAGTGCGGCTGTATTTGTCCGGTTTCCTCCAGTTTCTGTTAATGCCTTCATGATCATGGCTCGTTCAACATCCCCCCATCCACCAGGCGCCGGTATGGCAGATGAAGGCATCGTGCCGGGGAAAGCCATTGCAGTTTCCATGCTTTCAATGTCAGTCGTCTCTTGGTTTTCAGATGATGATGAGGATGCCTGTTCCATTGAGAGCAAAGCCTTGGGCAAATGATCCGGCCTTATGGTTTCATTAGGACAGACATTGACGGCATATTCCACTATATTTCTCAATTCGCGGACATTTCCAGGGTAATTGTACGATGACAAAAGAGTAAGACAGGCATCACTGAACCCTTTGATCTTTTTGTTCAAGTTTGCCCGTATCTCACGAAAAAAATGATCAAGCAGGAGGCGGAAATCCTCCTCCCTTTCTCTTAATGGAGGCAAGTGCAGACGCAGAACGTTGAGACGGTAAAAAAGATCTTCACGGAATTTGCCATGCTTGACAAGCTTACCTAGATCACGATGGGTGGCCGTTATTATTCGTACATCAACGCTGACTTTTTTTGAACCGCCAACCGGGAAGAACTCCTTGTCATCAAGGACAGTGAGAATCTTTACCTGGAGTGGCAACGACAGATCACCTATTTCAGTAAGGAACAAGGTGCCCCCATGGGCCAGACGAAACATGCCCGGTTTGTCATTGTCAGCCCCGGTAAAGGCACCGCGTACATGACCAAACAATTCAGATTCAAGCAGTGACTCCGGTAATGCCCCACAGTTGACTTTGATAAATGGATATCGGGATCTCTGGGATGCCTTGTGAATGGCCTCGGCAACAAGATCCTTGCCGGTGCCGGTCTCTCCAGTGATCAGTACAGAGGCATCAGTTCTTGCAGCTATGGGAAGCAGTTCGAAAATTTCCAGCATTTTCAGGCTCTGGCCAATAATATGCTCCTTTCCGGAAAAACCATGAACTTTATTGTCCAGATCCTTGAGAAGGGAAATATCTTCAAGGATGAGCATGGCGCCGGCCTTTTTTCCTGTTATGAGCTTTAAGGGTGATACCGAGAAACGGATAGGGATTTTCTTGCGGCTTTGATTGATGATATCCCCTTCCTGGGTCATTGATTTTTCAGATTCGAGGGCTTTGCCCACAGGGTCGCCCAAGGTTAAAAGATTGCTGCGGATGATATTTTCACCATGGATTCCGACCACCTCTTCCCGATTGTACCCGGTTAAAGCTTCCAGGAAACGGTTCATGGCAATAACCCGGCGGGCTGGGTCTACAAAGAGCACTCCCAATGTCATGGAGTCAAGAAGACTGATCAAGTCCAATTTGCTCAACAGGGAGGTATTGGATTGGAGAAACACCCGAGTCTTTTCCTTAGCCATGGCTTGCCCTCTCAGGGCAGAATTTGGGCACAAAACATTTCAGGCTCGAACAAGTGGTTCCACTTCCTTTAATTGTTTGAGTTTTATTCTTTTTCAAACAAAAAACAGCAAGAGTCCTGCAGTTAAAGTCCAGAATAAGGCAAAATGTGAACCTTGCCAGTATTTCTACCTAATAGTGTATCATTTTGTTTTACTATTTGCCAGTTTTACGAATCAAAATATGTTTAATGATATCACATTTGATTTTTTTATTGGGAGCTGGAGGCTAGAAAAAATGATCAAACCGGAGATTTATATCTGTTACTTAAGGAAACAGTAAGAAACCAAGCAAACAACCAGTTAGAAAATTTATACCCGGATGATTGTGCCAGGTCCAATTTGGTGCATGTTTTGGCGATTGATCAAAACTCAGAGTGTTTTTTATGTAAAGAAAAAATCTTCATGGCCAAAAGTGATGCATAATAGGCAGGATATACAATCAAAAACTTTGAAAATGACTTCAAGCAGTTGCTTTTATGGATGAGGGAAGCTAATGCCGGGCTATATAAGTAATAATATTTAATAAATTTATTCCCCATTTGGTTTTTTTCAAGGAATTCATCTCTAAATAAATATAACTGTTTTAAAATTTGGCTATTACTATCCAGGCACGCTGTTGCTATAAAACACCCCTTTGCTTTTTCGCTTCCGGCATCGCCTTTGACAAACGGGGAAGTGGGGAAAATCTTTGTCGAACAATCAGGGCATATGGCAAAATCAAATTCAGAGTGACAATTTCTGCATTTTAAATAAAAAACGGTTCTGGTTTGAAAATACTTTTCAGGTGCAAAACCTTTATTAATTTCAATGTGATAGCTTGAACATTTGGTGCAAGAAAATGCAAAGGAAATGTTGCATTTCGGGCAAGTAATCCCTACTCCCACGCGAATGACTCCTTTTTTATGAAAGCAATTGAGTAATCTGCTTGCTCCGTTAACATTCCGTTAGTTTCGATAACTTTCTTCTGCTAAGTATGAATCACTATAACTGCAAATCTGGTTTGTATTAGATTTACACCCAGGCAAGGTCTTTAAGCAAGCAATTCATCTATATATCTCATTGGGAGAAAGTAGCACACAATAATCCGGTTATTCAAATATTCTGCTTGTGTCAATTAAGGAAAATTTTTCTGTTGTGCTGACCTTCTAGATGCCAGTAGCTAAAAAAAACTTTCAGATAAATTATCTGAAACCCTTGGTATGTTTGGAAGCGGCGGGGAGATGGTTTGATATCCCTTATTGTGTTCAGGCTGGAAAGAAAAGCTGGCTGAAACACCGCCTTCTACAAAGCTGTCTTTATTGCTGGGTTCCAGTATAACTGTTTGTTATCTATATTCTGCTTACGCCTACAAATCGGACATTGTGCTAATATTGCCATGATGAGTACCTAAAGAATCATGCGGATAAGATTAACCCCAATGGGGAGCTTGACAATTTAAGACTCATAAATAACCCAATAATGAAATTAAACCCCAATAAAAAACCCCTCCCGAATTGAGAGGGTTAACATATCCACTATACATCTTGCACTTTTAGGAACGATTCACAAGTTTATATTGATAGCAGAAAGCATCAATCGCTAATGCCCTGCATATGAAATGAAAAACCCCCGAAAAAACAGGGGGCAAGAAATAGGTCTTTTCTATTTGACACTGTCAGGCATATCAACAGCAGGTGAACTAGATTAAGCCAGAGAGGGAAATCAGGCTCCCAACCCTGGCTTAAAAATATTGAATTTGATCAAAAACTTAACGGACAATATCTACTGCCGTTATGAGCAACGTAGGTAGAAAATATAAACCATAAATGGCTGCAGTTATCATAAGAAAACCCATAAAACCATTAACTAAAGTAATTTCTTCCTGCTCTTTATTTTTTGTTACATGCTCACTCATTTTGCTTCTCCTGTAATTTTAGAAAATTCAATTATTTTTTTGTTAAAACCACACAGCACTTTTCAATTATATTTGCAATAAGTGAGCCAATAAATTTTCCATACAAACTTTTTTTGTTTTTCTAATTTTATTTCAGTTGGTTACTTTCCAGTGCCTAATTAAAACCCTAATCTGAGCTAATGAGTATTTATTAATGTTATGGTGATTTAGCTAGAGGGAGTTGGGGAAAGTGCCACAATGTGGTGGCTGAGTATGGGGAAAGATAAAATTAAGGTTTCTTGCCACAATAGAAACTATTTTGAGCGGTTTGGGAAGTTGCCATGTGGATTGGATATAGTAACAAAATGGAAATTGTTATTCAGGATACTCAAAACCGGGAGCCTCGTTTATCTCTACAGGAAGTGGCGAAAGCACAGAAAAGACAATAATATCTTCAGAACCAGAATTGAATTTTATTTTTTTATCAAAGGATTACCCAAAACATAATTCTTCCATTCTACTTCCAATTTCTCAATTTCTTTTCCATAAACTTGTTTATAGTTAAGAGACATGGAATTGTGTAACTCTGCTAATTTTTGCTCACCATATTTTACAACCAGAAAATTGGTAAATGATCCGGCTTCTAAATAGGCTATCCTTCGCTGCTCGGTTCCTACTTGTCTGAAAATTTCGTTATCATGCTTTAATTTTGCAATTTGTAATAGCTGGTTTTTATGCTTCCTCACTAAATCATCAAGAGGTACAGAAAAATTGGGGAAACCATGAAATTCCCCAAATCTTTCCTGAAAATAAACAGCCAAGCCTTCTGAAAAAAAACTATTGTTTTCATGTTTTGCAATTATATGAGTTACTTCATGGATAATAACTGAACTCTTGTCTCTAACATGGGATATTGGCACTGTGATAATATCCTCTTTTGCATTACAGATCCCATAATCAACAATTTTGATTTGTATATTTTTCTTATACTCAATGCCGAGTATAGGCGGGATATAAGTTAGAGCTTTCCTTGTTTCCTTTTTTACGCTTTCAATATCAGATTGAGAAACACCGTTTAACTTTGTAGATACTGTAATCTGTGGATCTAGCAGGGAATTGCTATCAATATTGGCAGACATTATTTCATTAACTGAGATAAGAAGAGAAATTACCGCAACAAGCAGAAGTATTTTTTTATGAAACCCATTCATTGGAGCCACATCCTATAAGAGGTTTGTTGGTGTATAGAATGGTATAGTAAAAAATATAGATGAAGATAAAATGGGGTCCAATTGAAACGCTGGATTCCATTTTTGTTTTATTGGCTTGAAAGTTATCTGTCTACTTCAAAAAATGAACGGATCCTGCAAGTTAATTTTGTTGCAGAAAGATCAGCCCTCAGTCATTGACAAATTATTGTCAATCTTTCTTTAATCTTATAGTCAACTTCATATGCGTCGAACATTAATAAATCTAAAAAATTTACTTATTGTTTTGCCCGCTAAGTGGGTATAATAATGCGCTGTATGAAGAAATTTTTCAAATGGGCAGGATATGTATTGTTGTCCTTCAGCATACTTCTTTTTGTCGTACTCCTTAATTGGGAGTCTGTCAGCTATTTTGTCGTTAAGAAAATCGCACAGTTTTATGCCGGCAGGGAGCATATTACATTTGAGGTTGGTGCCATTAGCGGCCAGCCTTTTTCTCATACTGTACTTGAGAACGTATCAATCCATCCTGAAGAAGGGCAGCCGCAAGCCTACCACTTCAAGGCACGATCAATAAACTGCACCTATAAGCTCTGGGACCTGAAAGAAGGGTATGAACTTTTTCTACAGGGGCTCATGTGCAGTGCCGATACTCCTGTATTTGCCTATGATTTCAAGGTAACGCAATTGGATGACCTGGCAGGGGGAGAGCCGGTACCATTTTTTGTTCCTGCAATACTTCCTTTGCTTGAATTGCAGAATGGCTCGGTCGTGCTGAGCGATTCGGACTGGAGTGCTGAAATAAGTAACCTCAACGGCAAACTGAGCCCTGCTTCGACCGGCCATGCATTACAGCTCGAAGTCGGGATCTTCAAATTCTTCCAGGATGATACGGCAAAAATTGATACAGGCTTCAGCGCCCTGCTGCTGTATAGCGATGAAAGGCTGACCATTGATTCCTTTGTTATTGGAGGGCAGGAGATATCAGGCACTGGCTTTATCGACCTGTCGCGGGTTGATAAGGATTATATGCCATTTGGAGCTGATGTCTCATTTGCGGAAAATCTCCTGAATATTTCGGGGTTACTGGATAAGAAACTTCTTAAACTCAAAACCGGTACTGACAATTTTGATATCGGCGAGTTGCAGAAACGCCTGGGCGGTTCCGGCTGGGATTTTTCCGGGAAGATCAGGGCAGAGGTTGATCTTTCCTACAACTTTGAAAATGATGAAGACCTGGCTGGAAACTTTGCACTTCGTGTGCAGGAAGGGCAGGTGCACGGAGTTGATATTGAAGCTGTTTCAGTCTCCGGCAGTTTTGATGACAGGTTTTTCAATGTTTCCTCTGCAGAGGCCCGGAGTCCTGGGAATCATATCCTTGTCAGTGAAGTAAGTGTTCCCATGCCTCTGCTGCAGGCAGGTGATATCTTCCCAATACTCGGACAGAGTCAGGTCCAATTCAGAATTGATCTTAATGATGTTGGAATATTGCTCCGGCTTTTCAAAGTGAAGGATGATGTGCTCCCTGAAGTTATCAGGCCAGATTCCCTTGCACTTCATGGACACCTGGGAAAAGGCATTCTTTATCTTGAAGAAGGCAAGGCAGTGACAGATGAATCAAGCCTGATAATTGGACAGGCGACCGTCCCAATACCAACCACTATTGAAGCACTTGAGTCAGTGCCTATTGAGCTTACCGCACGTCTGGAAAGCAGCAATCTGCAAGAACTGTCCGGACTGTTTGGTGACATTCCTTTAAACGGCCGGGCTGCAGCCGATATAAGTATTGCCGGCAGCATCAGAGAACCGGAAGCAAAAATCAGTCTTGCCGGCGAATACCTGGGGTTCAAGGAAATGCAGCTGGGCTCCCTCGCACTGCAAGGGAAGATAAAAATCCTGCAGCAATCCTTGGGCAAAATTAAATCGCTGCAATTTGGCGTAACGGAACTGACACAGGCAAACGACTCCGGTATGTTAGCACTCCTGTCTCCAGTGACAGGCTCATGGCAGCAGGACAGATTTTCAATGGATGCAGTCTTTGAGATCGACGGTCAGGGTGAAATTGTACTGGGAATCAGGAAGCCCCCCGGAAAAGAAGTGGAAGGTGAAATTACCACCCGTAATCTAAACAGCACAGGCTGGCTGGGAAGTTTTATCGACAAACGTTATTTCTTCCACGGTGCTGAAGTTGAGGCTGTTTTTGCAGGGCTGCCAAAAAATCCGCAGTTGCAGCTTGCAGGCACCATAAGTGAAGCCGGGGGGGCCGGGGTTCCGTTCCCGCTGACGGGCAGCTTTGGGCTGCACTATTCACCAAAGGGCTTAGAAGTAACGGAATTCACCTGGAAATCCCTGGAAAGAAACCAGCTTACCATTACCGGTTTTCTGCCCTACGATCCAATGGCGCAGGAGCCGTTTCTTGATGGTGACATGTCCCTGAAGGGTCACATCGATTTTCCGGCTTTAGAAGATATTGCCGTCCTCCTGGAACCATGGGGTATTGATAAAGGAAGCGCGATCCTTGATATGGATCTGACCGGATCGTGGAACCAACCGGAAGGCCATGTTCATTTCCAGGTAAAGGGCATTGAACCACCTGGTACAATGCGACAGTATATGGATTCCACTGTGGATTTTTCAGGTGATATAGCAGCCCTGGGAGGGGCCATAGTTTTACAGGCAGCCAATCTTGAATCAACCGCCTACTCGGCACAGGCAACCGGTTCCTGGAAGCACGGTATATCCCTTAAGGAACTCCTGCAGAACCGCAAGGCAGAGTTAAAGGGTGTGATTAGTGCTGATGCTAAATTAAAATTCAAGGATCTTAACTTTCTCAGCAAAAACCATCCCTGGATCAGGAGGCTTGAGGGGGATATGCAGGGTGAGTTTCATCTGGCAGGGCCTATTATCAAGCCCGCCCTGAAGGGCTCGTTCTCCCTGAAGGATGGGGAGTTAGGTCATACCTTCAATTTCCCCATGCTTTCTGCTGTGAACCTGCATGGCAGCTTAGATGAACATTCCATCACCATTAATAACATGCAGGCAGAGGTGGGCGGTTCTCCGGTCATTCTCAGCGGCAGTGTAAATAAAGAAGAGGAAATGATTGCTGTCAACCTGCATGTTGATGGTAAAAACCTTCTGCTTTTCCGCAATAATGACATGCGAATGCGTGGGGATGTCCAGCTTGATGTCTCCGGCCCGTTGGAACACCTTGTCATCAAGGGCACTACAGGCATGACAGGAGGATATTATACCAGGAATATAGATTTTCTCGGTAAGTTCGGTTCTTCATCAGTTCCGGTTTCAGAAGGAGTGAGTTTTCTTTTTTCCTTCCCGGACCCTCCTCTCAAGGGTGCAACCTTTGATATTAAAATTACCACCATCGAACCGTTCAGGATCCGGAACAATTTAATACGTGGAATTTTGCGGCCGGAACTTTCATTAAAGGGGACAGGTGAACTGCCGTTTCTGGTCGGCACGGTCTACATTGGTCCTTCGCGGGTCCTGCTTCCTTCCGGCAGGCTGCAGATACAGTCAGGGCTCATCCGTTTTCCCGCAGGTGAACCGGACAGGCCGCAGCTTGATCTGCTGGCCACTTCAAAGGTGCTGGGCTATGACATCAATGTTGTCACCCTGGGCCCCTTGGACGATCCGGTCATCACCCTCAGTTCCAGTCCATCCCTGCCCAATGATGACCTGCTGCTGCTCCTGCTGACAGGACAGCCGCCCAAAGAGGAGAGTGTGACTTCAACAGGACTTGGCAGAGGCGCCACAAATGTCATGGTCTACCTGGGCCGGGATTTCCTCAACAAGTGGCTGGAGGATGAATCCGGTACCAGTGATGAAACTATTCTGGACCGCTTCGAACTCGATTATGGCCGGGGTGTGACCAAGAGCGGTGAACAGACAATAGAATCGACCTTCCGCCTATCAGAACAGACAACCGAAAAAAAGAGGGTATATTATCTGTCAGGCGAAAAAGATAGATACGATGCCTATAATTATGGATTCAAAATGGTTTTCCGTTTTGAATAAGAGCACACCTTCAATAATGTTCCGCTTCCTTTTACTGTGTTGCCTGGTTGCAGCCTGGTGCCTTGGTGCCGGTGCCAGTATCTGTTCAGCGCAGCAGGGAGAACAGACTGCTGAACTCCCAGATAAGATTTCCGGGACTGAAAGCCCCCCGCAGGTTCAATCGTATTCCATAACCATAAAGGGCAACAGCAGCATCAAGGAAAAGGATTTACGCAAGGCTGCTGCCGGCGAACTGCTTATGTTTGAACAGCGAGCCTACAGGAAGGCGGATATAGATGATGCAGCCTTCCAGATGCGGTCAGCTTACCTCCAGGCCGGCTACGCTTTTGCCCTCGTGGATTATACCTATGAAAAAAAGGGGGATCACATAGAGGTCATCTTCGACATTCAGGAAGGACCACGGGTAATCGTTGAAAATATAGTTTTCCAGGGCAACCGGAATATCGCGGCCGACAAGCTTTTGAGCTTTTTCGGGGAGCCGGCAAAAACCTGGGGCAGGAAACAGCAAACCATATTTGTTGAATCCGCTGTCAGAGATGGCATTAACATGATACGGGACCATTACCGGGGAGAGGGGTTTATTGATGTGGTTGTAAAAAATCCGGATATGTCCTTCAATGCGAACCGGTCCGGAGTGACAATCACCATTGCCATTGAAGAGGGGCCGCAATATATCATCAGTGATGTGCAGTTGCAAGGTGACCTTCTCCCTGGACTGGCTCCCGGACTGGATAAAATCAAAAATGAGCTGACCGGAAAACCATACTATGTGCGGCGGAAGCTTTTCCTGCGTACCAGCCTTGAAGATGCCTATGATGCTGTCGGCTATGCCGAGGCCAATGTAGCAATCGAGGTGATACAGCAGGATGAACCCGGCAGGATCATCCTGGATGCAGTCATAACGAGCGGCACACAGGTCAGGATTGCCGATGTCGTCATCTCCGGCAATGATTCGACAAAGGAGTCCTTTATCAAGGACAGGCTGCAATTGAAGCCCGGCGATATTTATACCAGGGGCAAAAAAATGGAGAGCTTCAGAAAGTTGTACGATTCCGGGCTGTTTGCAAAGATATCCATGGAGCTTTCAGGGCCACGGGAGGACGGCAGCCGGATCCTTGAGGTGGAAGTTGAGGAACTGCCGACCAGGGAATATTTTGTTGAGCCAGGCTGGGGATCTTATGAACAGCTGCGGCTGCGGGCCGGTGCATTCGAGAAGAATCTTTTCGGCATCGGGAAGAATGGTAGAATTGACGGTCTTATTTCCATGAAAGGGGAGACCATCTCCTTGAGTTACACTGATCCCTGGCTGCTGCAAACCGCTATATCAATGAATGTCCCCCTTTATTTCGAAAGCAGGGATGAGCCCTCGTATACCTCTGATGAAGCAGCCCTGTCGGTCCTTTTTTCCAGGAAGTTCAGTAAGAATCTTACGCTTTCCACGGGCTACCAGTACAAGATGACGCAACTATCAAACCTAGCCGACGATTCAGTCCTGCAAAAGGAAGAGGAGGATTATAATAAAGGGACCGTCGGCATTCAGGCAATCTGGGACAGCCGCGATGATATATTCTATCCTGCGGCTGGTCTGCGGTTGGCCTCTAGTTTTGACATATCATTGCCGGCCCTTGGCAGCGAAATTGAGTTCGGCCGCATTACCCTGGGCTGCCGCTATTTCATTCAACTGCCACAAGAATATATCCTCGGGCTGCGGGCCACAACCGGCCTGATAATCCCGCTCGGGGACCAGAGTTTCATCCCCATCAGCGAGCGGTTCTTCAACGGCGGCGACAATACGGTCAGAAGTTATCAACACTCCGAGCTCGGCCCGAAAGATGAAAACAACGAACCGACCGGCGGCCTGGGGTACAATGTTTTTTCCATTGAACTGCGCAAGAGGTTTTACAAGAATTTCGCCACTACTCTCTATGTTGATGCCGGCAATGTCTCGCCCAACAAGTCACTGCTGGCAAATGATTTTATGCCTTACGCCAGTGGTTCAGACCTGCTGGATGATACGCTTAACGATTTTTTCAGCGAATTCAGGTTCGGCATCGGTATAGGTTTTCAATATCTCCTGCCCGTTGGCCCAATCCGGATCGATGTTGCCTACAACCCTGATCCCGCAGAGATCTGGAACGAAGATAACTGGGCCTTTCATTTCAGCCTTGGGATGGCATTCTAAGTTTAAGCTTCGTTAAGCTTGAAAGGTTTCAAGGTCTCGAGGATAAAAGAACAGGAAACAAAAAATACTGATGACGAAAGATATTTGATCCAATTTTTGGGGTAAATCTGTAAGGTGTTGAAATTTCAGGTTAATGCAGCAATTACTTCGGATCTTCCGGAGAGGTTTCCTTTTTGCGATTGAATCTTCCCTGCTGCAGAAAATAAATCACTTCATCAACCACTTCGGGCTTTTGCATGATATAGGCATGGGAGACAGGCATGACAAGGAAATCTGTCATACCCTCAAGCTTTGTCTTCTCAACGGCAACCTTGCCGTCATCCACGCCAGGGATTATCAAGGACGAAATAGGGTCAATTGTCCGATTCCCTGTTATTACGCCAAGCTCAAAATCAGCAGGTCCCAGTCGATTTGGCATACTGTCGAGATCCGTGCCCAACTGCATGTATGCCGGACCGAGGATATCCTTGAATAAAGAGTAATCTTTAATATAATCGGCTACCTCACTACCCTTATTCGGGGGGCTCAGCATGACCACCCGACCCAGGTTTTCAGGCCTTTTTTCTTCTATGAGTGCCCTGACCAGAATGCCCCCCAATGAATGGGTGACAAAATGCAAAGAAGTTCCTTTCCGCAGGCAGCAGGCCTCTAAAAATTCCTGCAGATCATCAACCAGGTATTTGATTTCATTCTTTCTGGATTCATAATCATAATTGTATACAGTATATCCGGCCGCCATGAGTCTCTCTTCCATATAAGCCATTGATTTTGCGGTACGGCCAAGACCGTGCAGCAGAACAACAGCCTCAGTTTTATCCATTGGCTCCGCGGCGAGAGAGTAGCTGCTGCCAATTATTAGGAAAATTAAAGCTGTGTGTAAAAATATTTGTTTGTATTTCATTGGGTGATGAGTCAAAGCAAAGTACTGTAGATTTACATCAGAAATATTTGCAAAACTGATAGGGGGGAACACCAATCACTGCATAACAATCTGGCCCATTCCCAGGATATTGTGACTCCTGCATGGCTGCAGATTGCGCGCCTGGCCAAGCGTTTTGCAAAGATACTCAGCCGCTGAGATTGAAATCTTCATTAATGCCCCTATAATCCGACAAAATTTTGGACACTCTGTTCAAGGTAAGAATAGAAGGGATTCCAGCGCAACCGCAGCATGGCGTCAGCGGAAACTCTGAGCACCCCGCGTTCTCCCTGCAGAGCAACGTCCCCCAGGTGAATTCCGGGATTTTCTTCAGAGCTGTTTGCACCGTAAAGAGGATCGGATTCCCGAAAGGGGAGTGAAACATGGGCCAGTGAATGTATACCTTGGGGCCAGGCCAGGTCGAGTGGTGCTGCATCGACAACATTTGTACCGGCTTCCTTGCGCAGGAAATCGACCTTGCGGCTTGCTCCATTTTCATTGGCGACAAGAGTTAGTGTGTATAAGAGTTCTTTATCGTAGAGCAACCTGTCCAGGTAGGGCTTGGGGTCGTTATTAAAAAATCTGGCAGCTTCGTTAATGCGGTTTATATCAAAGAAGACCAGTTCATGTCCGGACGCAGGAAGTCTTTCGAAAAGTCCGGTAACCAGGGCTGACGCAGACACGGTTGTATCAACAACGGACTGAAAGGCGAGTATTGGAGGTAATTGCTGCAGCCTTCCTGCGTCCATGTTTTTTTTGAGGAGCTTTTGTATCTCGCTGGTCAACCGGTAAACCTGGTCCCCGGCATTGACAGCAAAGGAGTTGTACTTGTAAGGGTCATATTCGACCTCGATAGCATTCCAGGCCAGCTTGTCCAGCCCGAGCAGGTGACCGAGGCGGGCCTGCCAGACAGCCAAGGCTGCAAGGGAAGTAACGCCGATGGCCGGCGAAACCAAGACCAGTCCGTCTGGTTTAGGCTCTTGCGGATCATCTAAAGTGGACAGGGCGTAATGAACCGCCAGGGCACTGCCGTTTGAATAGCCTATGATGTAAAGTGGTTGCCCGTTAATTTCTTTATGCAGGTAGTTGACGGCCAATTTCACCGCGGCCGCCATATCCTGCCAGCGCATTTCCACAAGCCCGCTGGGGGTAGTGCCATGTCCGGGAACTCTCAAGCCAATGACCGTTGCACCTGCTTCATGCAGACTTAGCCCAAGAGACCGCAGGCTGTATGGTGAGTCGGACATGCCGTGCAGCAGCAGGACCCCGGCTTTCGGCGATTCCCGGGTAAGTTCGAAGGTCCGGTTCCAGTTCCGCGGCCATCGGGTTGGATCGGACATGGAGCCATGATTGAAACGGTTCAGATTATGCCGGTCTTTCGGCGTAACCCTGGCGTATACCCTTTCTTCCAGTTGCTGGAAGAGTTTCTCTTCCAATTCAAGATATTGTCTGAAATCCGTAACCTGGGATTTAGTGGTAAATTCCGCATCAAGTTCGGCCTCATGCCAGATATTGAGGTCCGGCCGCTTTTCAAGATAGAGAATAAAAACGGTGAGGAGCGCAAGCAAGCCGCCAACCATAAGGTATATGGCTGCCCTGATTATTTTTTTGCTGGTGGCGAACAGGAAATGTTTCATGATTGTTTAATGCTAAATGATTTTACGCTAATGGTAAATTAAACCCGGCATGTTCACCAGTTGCGTTTTTCGTTTATGCTTTGTTGCGGTTCACAGCGTTTTCCATGTGCAAAATATACATGATTTCCCAGTTACCAATTCCTACGACAAAAAAATTAATATACGAGCAGTCCCTTATCTCCTCTCCTCCTTCAACCGGTTGATCGCCTGGCTGGACTGCTCCGGGTAATCTGCAGGAAAGTACCAGAGCCTGACCCCGTCTGCCTCTTCGTATGGAACGAGACCCCGTTCAGCGGGACGCGCCTGGAACAAAAACTGAATAAGAACATCGGTGCTGACCCAGGGATGAGAATACCAGAAGCTGTGGGATCCACTGCTCATGTCCGGGATGGTTTCAGCGGTGATCCAGAGTATGTCGAGCGGCATTTTTCTGGAAGCATCTATGACCCATCGGGTTTCCTCGGCGCTTAATTCATCAGGATCCGGGCTGCCGGCACGTGACACATTATGATGCATTGCAGCAAGAGCCAGGACGGTGTCATCCGGGTTTACCGTAAGAGTCACATTTTGGGGCAGGTCTATATAGGTTGCCAGATTCTCGAGAAAGACCTTGAAGTCAACATCAGGCGCGGCAAAATAGACCTCACCCAACCGCAACTGCTGTTTTAACTCCCCAATGTTTTCGCTTGCGTGATTTTCCCGCAGGAGAGCTAATGCCGGGCTCACCACCTGGGCTCCTGCACTGTATGCCAGTATATCAATGTGCCGGGCCTTCGTGTAACGGCCCAACAGTTCAAGCAGGCGGGAGAAAACCGGCACCGTTCTGCCGGCATTGTTTACGTCAACTGCATAGCGCAGAAAACTCTCTGCCGAAGGCCAGGCATAGAATAGCACAACTGAATTTCTTCCGGTGAAATGATGAAACTGGGCGGCCTGGGCGCTGGCCCTGTAGAAGTTATTATTGGCGCCGTGCACGTAAAGAATCAGGTCCTTATCCAGGCTTCGGTCAAGGGCCTCATTCAACCCTTCAAAGAATAACCTGGTCTCTGGAGAAAGTTCATCGATGGGAGCTGCAGAATCCAGCTCCGCCAGCTCTTTTGCGGCCTCCAGGTCAAGCCCTATGTCGCTTTGCCGCTCCCTGCTTGTGGAAAGACTATATATATCCTTCCAGGTCTTATTAACAGAGCCGATCCTTACCTGGGCTGTGCCGAGGCGCAGATTCCCGTCAAACAGGGTAATATATTTCCTGTCATCTTCCGGGCCGACTCCCATGCGGTTGGTGGCATAGGCAACAACCACCCTGTTGGTTTCCTCCAGCTCCGGATTTCTGGCAAATGGGTCGTGTTCACCCGTTTGCAGCGCTGCCGGTGTCGGCATCAGGTAGACTTTCGGCTGGCAGCCGGCCACGAGAAACAACAGCACTATAGCAACACAGCAATTCTTAGGTTTAAGAATCTTTATCCTGATCATTTTTTTATCTTTCATTGCTCTTTGAGGGGAGCCAATGCAGGATTGCGCTCAACCAGTTTAGCGGTAAGCTTGGTTATATAGTCCTTGGGAAACTGCCAGATCGGCCATTCTCTACTCCGCTGCAGGCTTCTTTCTTCAGGTGTCAGGTCATACATGAGGGTCGAAAGAATGTCGCTGCTGACCCAGGGGCTCTGCCGAAAGTAGGCATGCCCGTTACCGGTGGTGGACTTCTCGGCATCGGTAACGTCAATAAAGGTAATCTCATCGGTTTCCCAGAGCCATTCAGCTATGGACTCTGTCATTTTGCCATCATCCCACTTCTGGCCCAGCCTGTCCCGATTGAACACCCACTTCGAGAGGCTGAGCGCCTTGTCCATCTCAGAGAGGTATATGGTGAAGTCCTTGGACACATTCAGAATTCCCTCATCGATGTAGGCCCCAAAAAGCTGCCGGTCAAAATCACTGCCGGCCAGGATGACATGGCCGATGCGCAGGTATTTCCCGAAAGTTTCCTTATGCTCATCCCTATAGATGAGTGCCAATTGATTCAGGGCGTTGATCACCAGTCTCGTGCCGGCGCTGTAGCCAATGATGTGAATATTCTCCGCATCAGTATCCCTTGCCAGGTATTCCAGCAGGATTCGCAGGTTATAGGCGGAAAGGGAAGTTGTTTCCAGATCGGAAAAATAGGCAAGGGTTTTAGGGGTCGAGGGCCAGGAGTAGGCGATGAAAACACCATCGTAGCCCAGAAAATGCCAGAGTTCAGCTGCAACAAGCAGAGGATTTTCAAAGACAACCTTATAGCCATGCACATAGATATAGATGTCCTTGTGTTTAGACTTCGCCAGTTTTTCATTGATCTTGGCGGCAAATTCTTTACCGGGCCGCTCGATATCAGATACCTCAGGCGGGATAAAGTGTGAGTAGCTCTCAGCCAGGATGCCGATCTCCTCAACCTCGGTGATCTTTAATGGGTATTTTTCTGAACGGTTTTTGAGCAAAGAGATTTTCCGGGCTTCCTCCCAGGTCATGCTATTATCGCCAAGCTGTAATTTCCCAACGCCCAGCCTCAGGAGAAAGCCCCTTTCATTAAGATAGATATTTTTCTCGTCGCCTTCTTCAGCAGGCTTCCTGTCAGTGGCATAGAGCATTCCTTCATAGGGAATAGCTTTAATCGGATCAAAATCGGTGAACGGGTCAATGGCCCCGGCATCGTAAACATCAGGTGCCGGCATCAGAAAGATCTCGTTGACAGGCTTTTTGGCGCAGGCTGCCAGGTTGAAGATCAGGAGCAATGCCAGGACATATATTATATTCTGCCAACTGACGTGGGGTTGAGATCCTGTCTCAGTTGAAATGCGCATTTCGGGTCACCATAAAAAAAATTATTTTACTACGTTATATTTTTTTGTATCCAGTTGCATAAAAAGATTTTGTATATATCCCCACTTTACAGCCATGAAGGCAATTTACTGTAAATTAATGCTGAAAAGCCTGAAGTTGAAAGAATATATTCATTAATAAATCTCTTCGCTTAATTTTTCTCAACGTTTGCCTCATAAACAAACAACGCCTGCAGCTTGTCCCAGAATTCGCCGCCCAGCACAAAGAGGCTGGAGACAAAAAGTACGTCGCCTGCAATGCTGAATGTTAGCAGGTTTTCCTGGTAGAAAGGAAGCAAATGTCCAATATAAGGCAGGGTCCAGGCCATGAGCAGCGGAAATATGAACAAGATTAGACCGAAGCGGTAGCGGTTACGGGTGACCTTTTCAGCCGGGCCGTATTTTTTGAAATATTTTGCAACGATCTCTTTCAGGTGGACAAAGCCCGGCTTGCCCATTATGGCAATGGCAATGATGCTGAAAAGTTCGGGGATGCCCAGGGCCAGGGCGCCGGAAAGTGTGGCTTTCCATTTCAGGGGCAGGGCAGTTGCAGTTACAAACGGGATGAGAACAGGGCTGCAGAAACCGATGATAAATATGGTCGTTCCCAGTCGGAAGCGGGCCTTGGCACGCGCATCTGTTTTGTCGGGCATAGCGTGAATCCTTATTGGTCAGGCCCAGTTTTTCCAGCCAGAAGACTCTTTGTACCGATACCCCACTGGCTTAGTGCTTCTGTCACTTTTTTCATACTGGCAGCAAGAGGCTCAACCCGTTCTTTTGGCACAATCTTGATTACCCCGGCAAACGGGGTAGGGGTCCATGGCAGCATCACGGTGAGGTTGCCGTCGCCATGGTCTTCGACAATGTAAACGAACGCTTTCTCACCTTCAGCAGACTTCAGCAATGCCGGTTTAAAGGAGGATTCCTGCTGCGAGTCGGAAAACCCGGTGGTCAAACTTTTTATGGCGTTATATACCGGCAGCCTGCCAAGGATAGTGCGCTCTATCCAGTTGCCGAACCTGCGGCTTGTTTCAGACAGCATAAAAAGGCCGAGAATGAATGAGACGCCGATAAGAAGCATGATGGCGACAAGGACGGGGAACTGTGTATCCTCAAACCTGCCGGGGAAGAAAAGGTCGGCAAAGGG
>Ga0210119_1000046_pt1 | contig 28515 bp, 36 predicted proteins | sample China_Bullhead_C_2_FD_184859 | JGI IMG/M metagenome (GOLD analysis project Ga0210119, IMG submission 184859) | Wetland microbial communities from San Francisco Bay, California, USA, that impact long-term carbon sequestration -... | ecosystem: Environmental > Aquatic > Marine > Wetlands ... | reverse complement strand
CAGGAGTAGGACTGAGAAATAATGGTCGAAAAGTCCTGACCTATGCAGATCTTAAGAACAGATACTCAACGCGTAAAGCCAAAAAACCCGACAGAGAGATCATTTTACACCTCACAGGTAACATGGAACGCTATATGTGGTCTATCAATGGTATCAAGTATGCCGACTCCAAACCTTTGGTATTCTACTATGGTGAACGTATACGTATTACATTTATCAACGATACCATGATGAACCACCCCATGCATCTGCATGGCATGTGGAGTGACCTGGAAACGGGTGACGATAACCATTTGGTAAGAAAACATACAGTCATTGTACAGCCAGGGGCCAAGATAAGTTACAGGGTTACGGTTGATGCCAGAGGTGCATGGGCATACCACTGTCATATGCTTTATCACATGGCCGGTATGTTTAGAAAAGTGGTAGTAGCATAAAGGAGTGGTGATGAAAAAAATAGTATTCGGATTGATAGCTATAATTGCACTGGGACAATCTGTACATGCAGACATGGAGGATGATCCATTGGTCACTATATTCATTATGGATAGATTGGAAATACTTGACAATGACGAAAATACTAGAGTGTGGGAAGGCAGCTTTTGGATAGGCTACGATATCAATAAACTCTACCTCTATAGTGAAGGGGAAGCGACTTCAGGTGGCTTGGAGTCAAGCCAAAATGAATTGGTTTACTCCAGGGCTATCGCAGCATTTTGGGATGCACAGATAGGGGTAGCTTATGACAAAAATGATGATGCATCCAAAACATGGGGAGAGATCGCGATTTCAGGTTTGGCACCTTACTACTTTGAAACAAGAGCAGCTCTGCTTGTCAATGGAGAGGGAAATGTCGGATTACGTTTAGAGGCAGAGTATGAAGCACTGCTGACACAAAAACTGATACTCACACCATCACTCGAAGCAGATCTCTACACAAAAGACGATCCGGATATGCACATTGGTTCCGGACTTTCCAACCTAGAAGCAGGATTACGTTTGCGCTATGAATTTATACGTGAATTTGCACCCTATATCGGTATTACATGGGAAAAAACATTTGGAAATACACGTGACTATCATCCTATAGATGAAACCAGTGTAATGGTAGGTGTAAGGTTTTGGTTTTGATCTGGAATGGTACATGATGATCTGATAGAACTAAGAGCTGAGGAGCACATCAAAAATGAATTAATTGATAGTAAGAAGGGAAAAGGATAATGAATTGAAATTTTTTTTGGGTTTATTATGTTTAAAGCTTAAGTTATAATTAAATATATGATAGACTCATAGACAAATTTTTTTAGGGAGGATAAATGATGAAATCATTAAAATTTGAGGGGAGCGGTAGAGAGTATTTCAAAATATGGATCGTGAATGTACTTTTAACTATAGTGACACTAGGATTCTATTATCCATGGGCAAAGGTACGTAATCGTCGTTATTTTTATGCCAATTCTATACTCAATGATAGAAATTTTGAGTACCATGCAACAGGGAAACAACTTTTTATAGGTTTTTTGGTGGCAATGACACTCTTTATTGTATATGTGGTCATTCAGCAGGTATCACCTATAGGAAGTCTCATGTTAATTGGTGCTTTATTCATAGCTATACCTTGGCTCATATGGAGAAGTATGATGTTCAATATGCGTATGACAAGTTTTTCCAATGTGCGTTTTGATTTTGCAGGTCAACTTCGTGATTCTTATATGAACTTCTTTGTTTATCCTGTTCTTTTAATGATCGGATATGTGGTATTGGCTATTGGTGTAGAAGTATTGATGCCTATTTTAGGTATGGGGTTAACGTCTGTGATCTCATTTGTTGTATTTTTAACTTTTATTGTTTTTGCAGTTTCTTTTATAAAAAAGAAAAATACTGAATATATCATCAATCTCTCACGTTATGGACAAGGTATATTTCAAACAAATGTGAAGACAAAAGAGTTTATGACTATTATGCTCAAAACGGTTGGTATAGCTATATTGACCATGTTTGCCACAGCATTAGTTATAGGTGCTTTAGTCTATGCAACGGTAGGACTTGAAACACTTGTTTCTCTTAAAGAAGCAGCAAATGATCCTCAAATGATGCAGGCGAAGATGGCTGCTATCATGCCTATTGTAGGATTAGCCTACTTAGGGATGATACTTGCTTCGATGTTCATTATGGCATATTCTATGACAAGACAACGTACCTATGTGTATCAAAATACTATTTTAGATGATGAAATTACCTTTGGTTCTACACTCAAAGCAAAGCAATTTGCATGGATCATGATAACAAACTTTTTAGCTGTTATCGCCACATTAGGTCTTGCTATGCCATGGGCAAAAGTAAGAGTAGCGAAGGTAATGCTGGAAAATACACAAGTGTATGCTGATGCAGGATTTGATCAATATATGACACAAAAACAAAACGAATCGTCATCATTGGGAGAACAGATTGGTGATGCCTTTGATGTTGATGTAGGACTGGGACTTTAGAAATATGATACAAGGCAAGTGGTATGCACAGGGAAGTGCAGCATCTTTGGATGCGACACTTGCTGCAACCTCTGAACATACCTTTCTGATCAAGATAGAAAATGGTGCTGCTTATGAAGGTAGTTTCTCTGCATTAAACGTAGGGAATAGACTGGGAAACACAGAACGGAAGATCACACTGGAAGATGGCTCCATCTTTGCTACAAAAGATAATGACTTTATCGATAATACATTTAAAAAACAGTTGTTCAGTAATGACTTTATCCATACTCTAGAGTCGAAGATGAGATGGGTTTTTGTCGCACTTGTGATTACGGCATTGACTACATTTGGATTATTTAAATGGGGTGTGCCATGGAGCAGTACAAAGATAGCATATATGTTGCCACATGAGACCAATAATCTGATAGCCACACATACGTTAGAGTTTCTTGATGCGTATATATTTGAAAAAAGTAAAATATCTCAAGCTAAAATGGAAGAAATACGCCAACATTTTGAATCTAAATTACTCCCGTTAAGTGAAGATAAAGAGATAGACTACAGACTGCATTTTCGTTTATGGAGTGATGGTAATTTAAGTATACCTAATGCATTGGCACTGCCTTCAGGAGATATCATCCTGACAGATAAATTTGTAGAGTTATCAAAGGATCAAGATGAAATTGATTCGGTCTTACTTCATGAGATGGGGCATGTCGTTCATCGTCATACTTTAAAGATGGTGATAGAGAGTACATTTATTACTGTGGCTACTATGATGATTGTGGGAGATAGTAATGGATTAGCGGATATGGGTGTAGGGTTAGGTTCACTTCTTGTAAGCAGCAGCTATTCTCGTGGTCATGAATCTGAAGCAGACCGCTATGCATTTGAGCAGATGCTTACCGCTAAGATTGATCCTATGGCATTTTCAGATATTATGAATCGTATGATGTCTTATATGGATCAATCAAGCAAAAATGATAAGAACGGCAAAGATCCTGATGAGGATATTTTCGATTATTTATCTTCCCATCCGACTACCAAAGAGCGTGTGGAGATAGCACAACAGTATAGTCAATGTTTCAAAAAAGGTTTGACTACATGTGAAATAGTATTAGAGCCTCAATAATATTTAACCGCATTTCCCGGGTGCACATTTCATACCGTTAAATTGTCCTGTAAGTGTTCCATCGGTACTTCCTTCATGCATTTTATCCATTCTTTCTTTCATCATTTGGGGATGTGCTACGAAGTTATAGCCTTTATAGAGGGTGATCCCTCCATAGAGAATAACAAGCATTGCGGCAAGCTTCATCATCGTACCGCGAAGAGACCCTTTTTGTAAGACCTTTGTGAGAAAGCCTAAAAAGAAAAGTGCAGGGATGGTAGCAAGTCCGAAGGTCGCCATCACCAAAGCACCTGCAATAGGATCAGCTGTACTTGCTGCAAAAATAGCAAAAGAGTAGACAAGCCCACAAGGGATAATACCATTGAGCAAACCTAAAAGATAAAAACTTCGATAAGATTTGTCTGACATGAGTGCTCTAAAACTGTTTTGATACCAGGCATATTTGGAAACGGACCATTCAGCAGAGTTTAGAAATTTGAGATTTCCTATAAGAGAAAGACCTGCGAGTATCATCAGTATGCCGGTGATGAGAAAAAGTATCCCTTTGGTTGTAGGCGTAAATGCAACGACTTGCCCCACATAACCAAATATAGCACCCAGAATAGCATAGGTCGTGACACGACCGAAATTATAGGCCAAATGTGCAGATGTTTGTTGAAGATAACTTGTTTTTTGATCTATTTTTGTAGAAGAATATGCAACAACAATCCCACCACACATACCAATACAATGTCCGACACTTCCTAAAAAAGCGGTTGTTAAGATGATAATTAAATCGATATTGCCCATTTAGACAGTCTCTTTCTTTTGAAAATAATATAAAACTATAGTATTATTTTGTTAAAATAGTGTTAATAAATCATAAGGGCAGAATTTTGTTTAAAAATTTAAAACGCAATATCATGAAAATGTTTAGAGAATTACTGGTATACCATCATAGTTCTTTAGAATATAGAGCAAAAATTTTAACCCTTATGGTCTCAGCGAATGGTGAGATCTGTGAATGTGAAAAACAAAAATTGAAAGAGATAGCTCATAGCATTTATAGTGAAGATCAGGAAAGAGCAGACCTCCTCATTGATACAGTGAATGAATACCATACAAAAATCATCACCAGTAACGGACTCGATTTTGAGCATCTTATTCAGTTGGTTGAACGAGAGACAAGAGAAGTACCTCGTTTTACATCAAAGATAGATATGGGACTTCTTATGAAACTGCATGAATGTATGGAGAGTTCAGAAGATATCCTGTTCCAACAGCGTATTATAGAATTTTTACAGGCTCTTAAGGACGAATATGGAGTGGTATAGATTTATTGTTTTGGGGAAAGTGCAGGGGGTATTTTATCGTAAGTTTGTTTCTCAGGCGATGATGAAGAAGCAATATAAGGGGTACATACAAAATCTTGATAATGGTACAGTAGAAGTGGTAGCTGAAGTGTTTGATGATGATTTTGATACATTCATGAGTATATTAAAAGAAGGATCACCATCGAGCTTGGTAGAGGATATCCGATATGAGATCATCAATGATGCAGAATTTAGAACCGATGGGTTTGAAATAAGATATTAGGAGAATCAAATGAGCAGCGGTTGGGGATGTCAATTTATGGGAACAAAAGGTGATGATAAGGAGTGGTGTTTAAAACTCCATCATCATTGTGAACCAGGGTGCAAAGGATGCATTATTGCTGGACAAGTAGAATTTTCCACACCAAATGTAAGTGAAGAACAGGAAAGAAAAGTCAAAAAGCGCAGTGACAATCCTCTAAGCGGCAAGTAACTACGCCATCTCTTTGCCAAATTTCGCTTTGAGTTTTGCCAATTTCGGGGGAATGACTGCCATACAGTAACCCTGCATTTGGTTTTGACGATAATAGTCTTGATGATACGCTTCTGCTTTATAGTAGTTGTCTAAAGGTTCTATGACTGTGACGATAGGATCACTATAGTCCGCTTGGGCAGCTTCCATCGCTGCCTCGGCAGCCTCTTTCGTCTCTTCATCGGTGTAAAGGATGGTAGAACGGTATTGTGTTCCTACATCTGCACCTTGTCGGTTGAGTGTTGTAGGGTTGTGTACCAGGAAGAAAATGTCCAGTAGTGTGTCTACCGTAATGATGCTGTCATCATACGTGATCTTAATGACTTCTGCATACCCTGTGTCACCTGTACAGATATCCCTGTATGTCGGATTTGGTGTATGTCCATTAGCGTACCCGCTCTCCACATCACTGACCCCTTTAAGTAATTCAAATACTGCTTCAGTACACCAGAAACATCCACCACCGACTATGAGTTCTCGTTTCATTCACTATCCTTTTATTTCACCAATACTATGATTTGTATCGGGCAATGTGCCTGTTTAATTTATATTTATTTTATTTGCTATAATACCTAAGAAACTAAAAACTAATCTAAATAGGGAGTTTTTCTTATGAATATTAATGTTGTATGTCCACATTGTTTTAAAGTGAACCGTATACCTAAGAAAGAGTCATATGCTAAAGCGAACTGCGGTGGGTGTAAGAACTCTCTGCTTGAGAGCGCACCAGTCTCTGTAGATGCAGACAAGCTAGGTACCTTTGTAGCAAATTCTGATGTCCCGGTTGTTGTTGACTTTTGGGCCCCTTGGTGTGGCCCCTGTCTACAGATGGCTCCTGCTTTCGAAGAAGTTGCTTTAGCGATGCCGCTTCAGGCACAGTTTGTAAAAGTCAACACAGATGAAGAGCAAGCCTTGGGTGCGCAGTACGGTATACAGAGCATACCTACGCTCATCGTGTTTAAAAATGGTAAAGAAGTTGATAGACTTAGTGGTGCTTTAGATGCCATCAGACTGCAAAACTGGGTTAGGCAGTCTCTGTAGATGAGTAAAATATTGTTACTGGAAGATGATTCCAACCTGAATGAAACAGTCACAGAATTTCTGCAAGATAAGGGTCATGATGTGGTAAGTGTCTATGATGGATATGAGGCACAGGAAAAATTGTATGAGAGTAAGTATGACTTGCTTCTTTTGGATGTCAATACGCCTGGTATCAATGGTTTTGATCTTTTAAAAGAAGCGAGAGAGAATGATGTGGTCGCACCGGCTATTTTTATCACTTCTTTAGACTCGGTGGATGACTTGGAAAAAGGCTTTGAGAGTGGATGTGATGACTACATACGTAAACCTTTTGCGCTCAAAGAACTGCTGATACGTGTGGAAACACTTCTGAAACGTGCTTTTTATCATGAATCTAAAGAGTTGATAAATATTTCAAAAGATATTGCCTATGACATCAAAAATAATGAACTGATCATCAAGGGTAAAACGGTATCTTTAGGACATAAAGAGTCTATGCTCCTTAAACTTTTTATGAAAAATGAAGATGAGGTCATAGTCCATGAACGTATTTATAAACATTTATGGGATTTTGATGAAGAGCCTAGTGATACGGCACTCCGTACGTACATTAAAAATCTTCGTAAAATCATAGGTAAGGAAAGAATTGTTAGTATTAAAAAACAAGGCTACAAATTCACTGCTGAGAAGTGAGAAAAAATCTCTATTTAGATTTCTAACACTCTATGTAGCGATGGTCACATTTCTGATCACACTGCTTTCACTGTTTTATTATCAAAGTCAGGAAGAACTGATGCTTTCTGATCAGCGGGCGATGCTGACCAAATATGCTTATATACAAACCAAAAGACTTAAAGTACTGCATCACTTTTTTGATGAAAGAACAGAGTACCCACGTGACCCCCGCTTCAAATCAGCTATTTATGATCTGGAGCATATGAAAATATTTTCTTTACTGGAAGATGAAAATGTACGTTTTGATGCGGAAGAGATATATATTACGCATGATCATATACATTTAGTGAAAATGTTAGATGAATATTATCTGGGGACAAAATATCTTGTTATAGAAGTGAGGGACAATGGTGCATGGAGAGGGGAGATATGGAAAAAGATCATAGGTTATGGTACTGTTGTCTTTATCTTTTTTATATTGTTCGGACTCTATCTGGCTAAATTGTTTTTAAAGCCAATGCGGGATTCCATTGTACTCTTGGACAGGTTTATTAAAGATACTACACATGAGCTTAACACACCGCTCTCTGCTATACTGGCCAATATAGAGATGATGGATACCGATGTCATGGTAGAGAAAAATAAGACCAAACTGGCACGAATCAATATTGCCGCTAAAACTGTTTCTGTACTTTACAAAGATTTAACGTATCTTATGTTGGAAGAAGAGACTGAGAACCATAATGAAGTGATAGAGATAAAAGAGCTCATATATAATAGGGTAGAGTATTTTTCTGTTCTGGCACAGTCAAAACATCTAGAATATGATCTAGACTTGGAAGAAGCAAGTATTACTATGGATAGACGTAAATTTACCAGAGTGATAGATAACCTTATATCAAATGCGATTAAATATAATAAACGTAATGGTACCATAGGAATCAAATCAAGAGAAGGCATATTGGTTATTTGGGATACAGGTATAGGTATACATGAGGAAAAAATACCTTTTATTTTTGATCGCTATATGAGATTCAATAACAGTGAAGGTGGTTTTGGTATTGGTCTGAGCATCGTTAAAAAAATACTTGATGAATATCATATCTCTGTAGATGTAGAGTCAAAAGAAGGAGAGGGTACAAAAATGGTGTTGAGATGGTAAAGCCTATCATGTTATGTTTAGTCTTGGTATCAGGTGCTTTCGCACAGGATGCGTATGAACGTTATTGTGTTGAGTGTCACAAAGAATTGCCCACATCATTGCAGCGTATGTTTATGCGTTACCTTCTTGTCTATAGTGGTGAAGAAAATGTTAAAGCAGGACTGAAACACTATTTGAAATATCCCTTAAGAGAGATATCTGTGATGTCTGATCTATTTATAGACACTTATGGTATTAAAGAAAAAACCAAGTTGTCTGATAGTGACATTGACGAAGCTTTAGATATATATTGGGATAAGTTTAAGGTTTTTAATAAGTTGAAGTAGTTACAATAACTTTGGATAAGGTTATATTATAAAATCAAAGGAAGAATTACATGAAAAAGTTAGTTACTGTACTTAGTCTTGTTGCATTTGCAATGGTTAGTACTCCTACAGTCGCATCTGCGAGTGTAAAAAAAGGTCAAAAAATCTACAAAAAGAAGCTGCGAAAATATTGTGGATTCTCAGGTGTTAGATTTGCAAGAAAGCATAGCCAGGATGAATGGGAAGAAATATATGAAGATGGCGAATTTCAAGCAGAAACAAAGAGAATTTGTCCCAAATTACCTCTAAAGAAAATTAAAAAATCATGGTGGGACCATTTGTATGAATTCACTTATGAATATGGTGAAGGTGGATCACACGTTCCAAAGTGTTAAACTAAATGTAACTTCTCGAAGCAGTTGTCAACCTTCTGCTTCTTCTTTCACACACTTCACAATATTTTCACAATTCCATGCTATTATACTTTTACCTAAAAATTAAAAGGATTATATATGAAGACTATGACGAAATTAGCGGTTGCTACTTTACTTGGTATGACATTACTTTCATCAACTGCATCTGCAGATGTGAAAAAGGGTCAGAAAATTTATCTTAAGAAGATGAAAGCGCCTTGTGGATTTAATGGTGTTAAATTTGCACAAAAACATACGCAAGATGAGTGGGAAGCTATTCATGAAGCTGGTAAATTTTCGGATGAAGTACAGAAAATATGTCCAAAGTTAAAAAAATTCAAAGCAAAATATGTTGATGATGTATATGACTTTGCTTATGAATATGCAAGTGATTCTGGTAACGTACCTGCGTGTTAAGGAATTATAAATTATAATGGCGAGGTGAAAAGTCTACTTTAAGTAGACTTTTTTAATGTTAATCAATAAACTAAAAGGAATTAAAAAATGAAAAAATTTGCAATCGCAATGTTACTTGCTGGATCTACACTACTTATGGCTGATGGTGCTGCTGCTTACGCTAAATGTGTTGGTTGTCATGGTGCAAACGGTGAAAAAAAGGCTCTAGGTAAATCTGCTGTGATCACAGGTCAAGATGCTGCTAAAACAGTTGAACAACTTAACGGTTATAAAGCTGGTACACTTAACCAACACGGTATGGGTGGTCTTATGAAAGGTCAAGTAGCTTCTATGGACGATGCTACTATCAAAGCTGTTGCAGATCACATTGCAGCAATGAAATAAGTTTTTTAAACTTTACATTCAAAAGCCTTTTGGCTTTTGAATAGATCTCCTCTCTTTTCTTATTAAAATCTATTTTATTTTTTCTTAAACTACTTTATTAACTTAGGTATTACTATCATTATATAATACTGCTTCCACATTTTCCAGATTCACATTTCATTTGTTTAGTATGCATGTTTTTTTCCATATAAATATTTTTAGTTCGATTCATGCTATCACTTAAAAAATATAGAACGGTAAAAAATAGGATTAAGCTAGTCAATTGCAGCTTAGAGAATTGTTGTACTTTATCTTTGGTTTTGACTTCACATACATTGCCTGGACAATAGAGAGGTTTGTTTTTTTGTATTTTATGGTAGAGTATGCATCCTATACATATTCCAAATGCTGTCTCACTAAATAAAAAAGTGATACATAGCAGACAAATAATAATTTTGATAGGTGTCATGATTTCAAATATCACAATGATAAAGAACATAATGACTGCAAGTATAAAACCAATTGACCATGCAAATCTTTTCTGTTCGGCTCCAACATATTCTGGTGTTTGATTCTGTACGAAAAAACGACCTATGATAAGGCTGGGTGCATAGTTGGGATTGATAAAAATACGTATAAAAAAATCTAGCATAAAGACAGTTACAAAAATTTTTGTAAATATAAAATCGTGTGTTATATATGAATTTACAAATGATGCAATAGCCGGTAAAAGTAAAATACCTGCACCAGCACGTGCTTCGCGCTCATTAAGTACAGGTATTTCATATCCTTCTATCGATTCACCAAAATAGATATATTTTTTCATTGTAATATTCCTTTAAAGCATGTATATAAAAGATTATATTGTGATCCTGTGTATAGTGTGTGTAGCGCTTTTAATCTTTTTATTTATAAAACCTATAGATTTACTTGACATTAAAAATATATTTGGATAATATATACGTATTAGATAATGAAATGCACTTGTAAAAACCCTAGATATTTACATGAGACAAGGACATTGCACATTTTTTTTGGTTATTTTAGTCTCCCCTATATTGTTTATTGTTAATAAACAAACTGAGAAAAAAGTCAATGTTGTAGATCACTCTAGGGTCTTTAGAGGTGCTAATCATATAGCTGATAGCGAAGGCGCTTTGCTCAAAAATATTACTTTAGTGAAAGGAAAGAATATGTCTCCAAGTTGTCCGATATCTACAAGAAGAGTTGACTCAAATATGGTAAGAATTATCTCTTTCCAAGTAGCACTTTTTACTAGTATACTTTTGATCACAGAAGAGAGTGCTTTTGCACTGGTAATACTCTTTGATTTTTTGATAAGAGCATTACGTCTATCAAGCTTCAGTCCATTTGAAATTGTTGGTACATTTGTACTTAGAGGGTGGGGTGTTGCACCTAAACTTTGTGATGAATCACCAAAAAGGTTTGCCCTGTATCTTGGACTGGTGACTTCGTTGTTTATTGTCGTCTTTTATTTTGCCGGTTTTACACTATTTGCCACTGTGGTAGCGGTTATTTTATTAATTTGTGCATTACTTGAGACATTATTCGATTTTTGTATAGGATGTAAGCTATACTACGTGATACAAATCGGTAAAGGTCTTTTAGGAAATGATAGGAATATCCAGTAAAACAATTTATGCTATCGCTGCACTTCAGGAGTTAGGTTCAATTCCTGACAATAAAGTCCTTAAGATAAAAGAAATAGCAGCAAATGCATCCATCCCGCAAAACTTTTTGGAACAAATACTTTTAGAACTCAAAAAGCAAGGTCTTCTTACAAGCATCAAAGGTGCACATGGCGGATACAAACTTGCAAAAAGTCTTAAAGATATCACACTAAAAGATGTGGTGCTTATCTTAGAATCAGATATCTTTTCTGATAACTATCAAACGGATAATCAAGCACTTAAATTCTTTTGGGATGATATTAAACAAAAAGTCTCAGCCGTGTTCGAGATCCCATTGTCTGAACTGAAGAACTATCAACTAAAAGCTGACCAAATACTTAATTATTCAATATAGGAACAAAGATGAACAATACCACTGATTTTGACTATTTCAATACCTTGCTTGTCCAAAGTGTAGGTTCAAGGGTAGGACCTATTGCACCTACGATCACCCCGTCTGCTGCGTATGGTTACGAAAATGCAGAAGAAGCAGAAGGTATCTTTGCTGCACAGGTCAACAAGCCCCTCTATGCAAGAGTAGGAAATCCGACAAATGCTAAACTGGAATCTATCGTAGCGAAGATGGAAGGGGGATTTGGTGCCATTGCTACCTCTTCAGGTATGGGTGCCATCTCGATGGTATGCAGCGCTTTTTTATCTGCTGGAGATGAATTGCTTTGTATCGGTGGTTTCTTTGGAGGGACCTATTCACTTGTAAATGAAACTTTGGCACGTTTTGGTGTGACGAACACTTTTTGTACCGTAGATGATTTTGAACATATTGAAGCAACACTTAAACGTGGTATTAAAATGGTACTTTTTGAGTCTGTAGGTAATCCAAGCCTTACACTTCCTGACATACAGCGTATTATCGACCTTTGTAATAAGTATGAAACATTGGTCATGATAGACAATACTGCGACACCACTTTTGGTGAGACCACTGGAGATGGGTGCCGACATCTCTGTACACTCTTCAACTAAAAATATGTCCGGACACTCAGCTGCACTGGGTGGAATAGCTGTCTTTAGAGCTGTAAAAGAAGAGGGTGATAAATTACTGAACCCAAAATATGCAGATGTACACAAAATAGTGAAAAAGATGGGAAAAAAAGCATTCATACCTATCTGTAAAAAACGCGCCATTCGTGATTTTGGCATGACTGCAAATGCCTTTGGTTCATTTATGACAATGATAGGACTGGAAACACTCTCACTCAGGGTAGAGAGGATCAATAAGAGTGTTGAAACTGTCGCAGCTTTACTTGATGCGAAACTCCCTGAAGGGGTGAGTGTAAACCACCCATCATTGCCATCAAGTCCCGATCATGCACGGTACAAGTCAGACTTCGCACAAGGTTGCGGTCCATTGCTCAGTATAGACTGTGGGACAAAAGAGAGAGCTTTTACATTCCTCAACAACCTTCACCTTGTGATACAAACAGCAAACATAGGGGACAACAGAACACTCGCACTTCATATGACAAGTACCATCTATAGTGATTTCAATGAGGAAGCCCGTAAATTTTTAGGTGTGCATGAAGGGTTGATCCGTGTTTCCATCGGTTTGGAAGACCCTAAGGTCATTGCAGAAGACTTTTTACAAGCAGCGAATGCATTGTAAGTAGGTATTGTGCGATATACATTTCTGCGCTTTTCTCTGTTACTACTGTTTTTGTTGGTTTCTCTCGAAGCCAACAGTCAGCAAGAAGGGCTTACCTATCTCAATAGTATTAGAGAAAAGAGTGGCCTTATCAAACTTAAAACCAATAAAGCTTTACAATATGCGGCTACTAATCATGCCAACTATCTCATACAGAATCAAATAAACGGACATTACGAAAAAAAAGGTACATATGCATATACGGGTAGTACACCCTCCCAGCGTGTGATAAAAGCAGGGTATCCTTCTACTGTTGTGATGGAAAATGTCTCTATTAATACTGTAGGACAGAAAAAATCCATAGACAATCTTTTTTCCGCGATTTATCACCGTTTAGTATTTTTGAATTTTGATAATGATGAGATAGGTTTTGGGGTTTCTTCTACTAAGAAAAAAAGAACAGTAAAGCAGGCATATGTCTATAATATGGGCTCTTCAGGACTTTCAGAGCTTTGCAAGAGATCATTTACTTTGACACATGGTGTCTATTATATGAGTCATATTTGCAAGCAAAGTAACAAGATGGTACCTCAGTCACTTTTTGATGAGACAAAAGATAAAGTACGACGCAAAAACAGAGATATTATTGTGTATCCTTACGATGGTCAAAACGATATCTGGCCTGCTTTTTATAATGAATCTCCAGATCCTCTTCCTGGGTATAAGGTAAGCGGTTTTCCTCTTTCAGTACAGTTCAATCCTGCAAATTATAAACATGTAAAGTTGAAATTTTTTCGTTTATATGATGAAAAGGGTAAAGAGATAAAAGAAACCAAGATCCTTCAACACAACAGTGATCATAACCATCTTTTGAGCGAACTGGAATTCGTACTTATGCCACTGAGAAGACTAGAGTTTGACACAAGATATACTGCAGTATTTGAAGCCGTTGCTGATGGGGCTAAAGTGAAAAAGCATTGGACCTTCAGAACAGTAAAACCTGAAGAAAAAATATATAGAGTGAGTGACAATAAGACAAAATTGGCAGTACAGGCAGGTTCAACAGCTTTATTGTACATGGTACCGGATTCAGGGAAAGATATCTTACATAGTTATAAGTCCAGGGGAGGTATCAATGCCTCATTCCTGGATCAAAATACGTTAAAAGTCACGTTCCCGAAGAGACGCTCTTCAGGCAGGGTCAGTTTGGACTTTGGCAAGAAAAAAGTTTTTTTTGACATACAGTAGTTAGAATGAAGCTTTTAACCCATAAAAATAGTTTTGTAACTGCATCATACCTTTAGTGGCAAACTGTTCCATAAAGCTCTCTAGTTTATCTTTTTCTTTCCATCTTGGATCTGTGACGTTCGCCAGTTTTGCTACTTCAGCTTTGGCTTGGCTTTTTACTCCGACACGGTCTATGAGTCCTGCATCTTTTGCTCTTTTGGCTGAAAATATATGTGCATCTGCATACTCTTTGGAATGCTTGATATCTAAGCCTCTTGCATTGGCTACATCATTGATAAAAAGTTCATAGGTATCTTTAGTCAGTCTTTCGAGTTCAGCACGTTCTTCAGCTGTCCATTCTCTTGTTGGTGTACCGGCTTCTTTGTAGGTTCCTTGTTTGACTATCTGTGTCTTCACACCGATAGTATCCATCAGTTCTTTTATATTCGCACTCTCCATAATAACCCCGATAGAGCCCACGATAGAACCTGGATTGGCAATAATGGTACTGGCATAGATAGATGCGTAATAGCTGCCGCTTGCCATGATCCCGGAAGCATAAGCAACCACTGGTTTATGCTCTTTTAACGCTTTGATAGCATAGGCGATCTCAATAGAAGGAGGAACCGCACCTCCGGGTGAATTAATGTTGAGCAGTACACCTTTGATCTTCTGGTCTTTTTGTATATCTTCTATCTCTTTGAGTATAACATCAGCATTCATGATGGGACCTGCGAGTTGTATCTCTTGTAGATTGGCAGGCTTTAATTCTGTGGTTGAAGTGGGCATAAGAACAACAAAAGCAATGAGTAAAAAAAGCATTCCCAAAAAGTGTTGACCTATCCATTTGATAACTTTTCCTATAGCACTAAACATATTTTTCTCCTTCTATATAAACTTCTGAAACTTCTTTCGTATGCAAGATACTCCACAGCGCTAACTCATCTGTTCTTTGAGGTGCTTCGGGAAGTGTAACGACTGCGAAGTCCGCAAGTTTGTCTACTTCTATTTTACCACAGTTTAGACCTAATATATCAGCGGCATCTCCAGTGACTGCACGCAGTAATGTTTCGGAAAGTTCTTGGATATGGATGTCGTTGTGCAGCATGATCGCAGCTTTGAGCTCATCGAAGATGTTCAGTGAATCGTTGGAACTTAATCCATCTGTAGCAACACTGAAAGGGAGGGATAGGTCTTCAATGGCAAGCCTTCCGCACCCCAAGTATCTGTTAGAGCGAGGACAATGGGCGATAGAATGTCCTTTCTCAGCCAAATAGTTCAACTCATCTTTGTTTGCCTGTACACAGTGTGCGAAATGTGTCGGATACGTGTCAAAGGCATGCATGAACTCTTCGATATTGGTGACGGTAGTGGACGTGTTAAAGTATTTGAGAAAGAATGCTCTGAGTGCACCTGAACTTGATTCGAGCCATTCTCTTTCTGCCTGTGATTCTAAAAAATGCGCACTGAGGGGCATATGGTGCTTTTTGGCTACATTTACTGCTTTTTGTAGGAGTATTGGATGTACCGAATAAGGAGAATGTATCGCTACAGCGGGGATGATACGAGAACTACTATCACATGACTGTGAAGCTCTGACACGTTCTTGAAAGTCACCATACAGCATATCTGCATACATAGCATTTGAGCCTATGAGTTCATTAAAAAAGACAACACGCTGAGGGGTTTTTTCACAGACTTCAAGTTCATTCCCAAAGCTTGAAATAGCACCAAATGTAGTGATACCTGAACGCATCATTACTTTACACTCATCAAGCATCATGTCATTGTTACATGCACCCATAAGTTCCTCTCTATGCTCTATGACAGAGTCAAGCCAAGGTTTGAAAGAACCATAAGATAAAGATGTTTTATTCGCGGAAAACTCCAGATGTACATGGGTGTTAATAAAGCCCGGATAGAGTATCGAATGTGGCTCTGTCTGGATGACCTTTGCATTAGGATAACGTTGGATGAGTTCTTCTAGCGTACCAATATCCTTAATAATTTCCGTAAATGCTACTGCTTGATTTTGTACATAGCCATTAGGTGTATAGAGAAAGTCCGCATTTATTATCTTCATTTTGCCTCACATTTAATATATTTAGATAAAATAATACCTAAATTATATAAACAAGGCAGAAAATGAAAATAGTAGTGATCCAAGGACCAAACCTCAATATGCTAGGAATTAGAGAACAAAATGTCTATGGGCCGATGAAATTAGAAGATATCCATTCACAAATGAAAGCATTTGCTGATCAAAATAAAACAGAGATCGAATTTTTTCAAAGTAACTTAGAGGGTGAGATCGTAGATCGTATTCAAGAGTGTATAGGTGACGCTGATGGTATTATTATCAATCCGGCTGCATATACGCATACTTCTATCGCTATTCGTGATGCTATTGCTGCGGTACAGATACCTACACTTGAAGTACACCTTTCAAATATTTATCAAAGAGAAGAATTTAGACATAAGTCACTGACAGCACCTGTATGTGCAGGTCAAATTTCAGGTATGGGACCATTTGGTTACCACTTGGCAATGGTTGGTATGACACAAATGCTTTCAGAAGTGGCAGCTATGAGAGAACACCAAGCTAAAGCACAAGCAGCACAACAAAAATAATTCTATACTCCTCCTCTCCTCCGAGAGGAGGGCTATACCCCAATTTTAAATCAGATCAAAAGGTCACCTATGAACTACATGCTCAAAGATGAAAATGCTATCTACTATGAATGTGGCTACAGTTGTGATAATGCCCTCTATCTTTCTTTAGGAAGTGAAGCATTTTTTATCACAGACAGTCGTTACACCATCGATGCAACCCAAAATGTACAAGGTGCAAAAGTGGTTATCAATCGTGACCTTTATGGCGAAGCCGTTTCTTTACTTAAAAAGGCCAGGGTTAAAAAAGTGATCTTTGACCCTAAAGAGTGGAGTGTAAACGGTTTTGAACTTGTGAGTTCCCAATGTAAAGTAAAGTTTGATCCACAATTGGATTTTTCGCATAAAAAACGTATTATCAAAAGTGACGAAGAACTGAAAATACTTGCAAAAGCGGCAAAACTTGGTGCAAAAGCGTTTAAAGCATTAGGGAAAGAGTTTTCTACAAATGGTTTTGGTGAAAATGAATACACATTAACGTACAGGGCAAAAGGTGTTTTAAGTGACTTTGGTAAGTATGATCTGAGTTTTGATCCTATCGTGGCTGTGAATGCCAATGCTGCGAAACCTCATGCCATGCCAACATCTACAAAACTCACTAAAAATGATCTGCTCCTGGTGGATGCAGGATTGAAATATAAACGCTATTGTTCAGACCGTACACGTACTGTACAGGCAGATAAAGATTTTATGTTTGATACAAAACAAAGTTTTAAACGTAAAAAAATACAAAAAGCCTATGACACGGTCCTTAAAGCACATGACAATGCCATTGCTAAAGCACGCTCTGGAATGAAAGCGAAAAAAGTAGATGCCCTTACACGTGACATTGTCACTAAAGCAGGTTTTGGCGAGTACTATGTACACTCAACAGGACATGGGGTAGGACTGGACATTCATGAAATGCCTTATATCTCTACAAAATCAGATACGATGATCGAGGATGGTATGGTGTATACTATAGAACCGGGTATATACATTCCTGATGAGTTTGGTATTCGTATCGAAGATATGGTAGCGATGGTAGACGGTAAAGCTGTTGTCCTGTAGGTTATGCTATGATAAGAAAGAAAATAGACGCAAAAAACACTTTAATTAGAACAAAAGAATTTCCTTGTATATTATCAGGTAAGAGTGGTCATAGCGTGTTACTAGGGATTGGTGGGAATATTGGTGATGTCGTACGTCGATTTGAACATCTTTTTTACTATTTTAAAAGATCTTCATTGCTACGTGTCATAGAGACAGCACCTATAGTAAAAAATCCTCCTTTTGGGTATACAGAACAGGGAGATTTTTATAACTCTTTACTGCTCATTCAGACGTTTTTAAGCCCCAAGGAGTTATTAGGTTATCTGTTGCGTGTAGAAAAGGTTTTTGGACGTAAACGTCTTTTTAAAGATGGCCCCAGAACGTTAGATATAGATATCATATTTTATGAAAATGTGAAAATGGAAACAAAAGAACTGACACTTCCTCATCCGGGCTGGAAAGAACGGGAGTCGGTATTGATTCCATTATCAATGATGAAAGGCAATATACCATGGTCAATGAAACATTTGTAGCTTCTGATCCAAAAAGTGCATACGAACAAGCTGTTAAGAAGTATGGAGAAGGTGTTGAACTTATTTCAGCAAAACAGATCAAATATGAAGATGGCAAATTACGTTGTGAAGTATGCATTGCTGTACCTAAAGATCTTTTTATGGAAAAGTCTTTTGGTAAAATTCCTACTGAGGATAGTGCTTCTGATAAAGAAGAAGATGGTGAACTGTTAACAGAATTAGGTGAACTGAAAAAACAATTATTTTTAATGCAAGAGGAGATGCTAGATTCAGAAGATGAGAGTGTAGTGCAAAAGGTGAAAAGACTTTTCATGAAAAAAGGTATTGCAAAATCTTGGCTGGATGATATTTTACTCTCATTAATGGGAAGTAACATACTCGATGATGCAACACTACTGGTCTCTTATTTGCTTGAAGAGATAGATGAGAGCCTGAAAGTACAAAAAGAGACACTGGACGAGCCTAAAATAATGATGCTTGTAGGTCCGACGGGTGTAGGAAAAACGACGACTATCGCTAAACTGGCTGCACGTTATGCCTATTTGATGGATAAACCTTATAAAGTAGCCCTCCTCAATCTTGACAGTTATAAAGTGGGTGCATTTGAACAACTTGCACACTATGCTGATATCATGCAACTCGAGCATATCACTGTAGACAGTGTAGAAGATTTTACTAGGGGACTAGAAGCTTTGAGTGACTATGATGTTATATTGGTAGACACAGCAGGTATGTCACCTTATGATACGAAAAAATTTATTAAAACGGTTGAGTTTGTTCAAACGGATACACCTAGAAAGTTAGAGGTGAATCTTGTTTTCTCTGCAACGGTAAAATATGAAGATATGGATGATATTTATAATAACTTCTCATTCTTGGATATAGACTCTGTCATGATCAGTAAATTTGATGAGACGAAGCATTTTGGAACGTTGTTGAACTTTATGTTATTATACAAATTACCTATGAGTTATTTCTCAACAGGTCAAGAGGTACCGGATGATCTTATGGTTGCTTCAAAAGAGTATCTTTTAGAACAGTTTATCGGGGACTTGGATGAGGCATGAAACACAGGCTCATCATTTAGCGAGGATGATGCAAAAGCATATACCCTATCCGACATATGAGTTAACGCTGCCACTTGTTACTGTACGAAGTAATAAGCTGAAAAAATTAAGTGTAAATGACATACTTCTTATAGGGGTTGACACATTAGAATTGTCATTGATGGATGGCAATACGATCTGTGCCAATATGCGACTCAGAACTATGGAAAATGTACATGGAGCCGAAATTGTTCATGTAGTTGAAGATACTATAAAACAGCTTGATAGTAAAAAATATAAAACTATGAAGATCTCTTTTGGTACCGTGCAAAGTAAAGTGTTGGAAATAGGGTCTACGATAGATATCACACATGTAGATTTAGAAAAAGTAACACTGATATCAGAGGATAAAATAATAGCAGAGGGCTCTTTGGTCAATGTAGATGAAGAGATAGCAATACAAATAAAGAAAGTGAATTGATATGAAAAAGAAAGTACTAGTTGGTATGAGTGGAGGAGTAGATTCTACAGTGACATCTATACTCTTACAAAAAGAGGGATATGAAGTTGAAGGTGTCTACATGAAACTTCATCAGAAACCAGGTTATCATGAAGAGAATTTTGCAAAAGCACAAAGAGTAGGTGAATACCTGGGTGTAAAAGTACACTTCCTTGATCTCAGTGAAGAGTTTGATAAGCAGGTTTACAATTATTTTGTAGACAGTTATAAAGAGGGACTTACACCAAATCCCTGTGTCATGTGTAACCGTACCATCAAGTTTGGAAAGATGGTTGAATTTGCAGATAGCATCGGTGCAGAACATGTAGCTACAGGGCATTACATCAAGTGTGATGGTGAATTCATCTATGCAGCAGACGATCCAAATAAAGATCAAAGTTATTTTCTTTGTGAAGTAAAGAAAGAAGTCCTTCCTAGATTAATTTTTCCTCTGGGTACATGGGTGAAACCAGATGTAAAAGCGTATGCAGCCAATATAGAAGTGCTTAAAGATTTTGCAACACAAAGGGAGAGTTCTGAGATCTGTTTTGTGGAAAATACCTATGATGAAGTATTGGCAAGACATATGGATATCGATATGCCTGGTGAAACCATAGATACTGAAGGCAACGTCGTTGGTACACATAAAGGATATATGCATTACACGATAGGTAAACGTAGAGGTTTCTTTGTCGATGGCGCACATGATCCACATTTTGTACTTGACATTAAACCTGAAACAAATCAGATCGTTGTAGGCACCAAAGAAAAACTCGAAGAGCATGAGTTTGAAGTCAAACAGATCAACCTTTTTAAGGATCTTACAGAGTTTGATTGTATGGTGAAAGTTCGTTATCGTACCTCTGCAGTACCTTGTCATGTTAGCATCAACGATGGCAGGGCCAAAGTTGTGTTAGATGAGCCTGTCTTTGGACTGGCAAAAGGACAAATAGCTGCATTTTATGAAGAGGATAAGCTCATTGGTGGTGGAGTGATCTGTTAGATCTTCTCTCATTGAAACAATGAAATTCTCACTGTTATAATCAATGGTGGGATAATGTGTCAGCGAAGTCGAGTTTTTGATGGAAAAAAATGAGATGATATTGTACTGCACTATCAATATCGTGCCTCAGACCAGGCTATAGAACTCTTCTATACTTTCATTTAAAGATTTTGGATATAATCCCTTAATTAACTTTAAATAGGATGCTTTATGCAACAATTTGACAGAAAAAATTCAACTCCATGTACTTCACACGCTTTCGCAATATTATTGATACCTTTTCTTTTTTTGCTAGGATTGGTACTTGCTTATTTGGGTATATTCCCTGTTAATGTAGAGACGCATACATTGGGGATAGTGGCATTTATTTTTGTAGTATTTGTAACTTTTGTAAGACATAATGCAAATTATGCAGTGTGCCATATGAAAGGATCTTTTGCCAACATGGAAGAGATGCTACAGGCAGCATTACGAGAAAATGCATTGACGATCATGGGTAAGACCAAATCTACCTTACATGTTCAAGACTTTATTACTGAGTACTATCAGGATATTCGTAATGACAATTTTGCACGTGTAGCACCTTCTGTCTTCCCTATGCTTGGTATTTTGGGTACATTTATTGCTATTGCCTTGTCTATGCCTGATTTTACAGTGAAAGACCTTGATGCACTTGACCGTGAAATTTCTATACTGCTTTCGGGTATAGGTACAGCATTTTATGCATCTATCTACGGTATTATGCTCTCTCTTATCTGGACATACTTTGAAAAAAGAGGTATTGCAAAAGTAGACAAACAGATCTTTGATCTGGAAAAACTGTATGGTCAGCGTGTTTGGAAAAGATCTGAACTGATCAAACATGAGCACATGCAGAGTGAGCTCAAAGACCAACAGATCGTTCAGACACTTAAAGAGACATTCAATATGGACTTTATTAAAGAACTCAATGATCAGTATCTTAAAAATTTCACAACGATAGTTCATGATACGACAAACAGTTTTACAAAGCTGACGGTACATATGCAGGAAGCCTCTTCAGAATTGCGCGATACACTTGAGAATATTCATCATAGACAAGCAAGTGTTCATGCAGTTAAAACTATGGAAAACAATATCGAAGGGTTCAATCAAAATGCTCAAAACCTTCAAAGATCTATGGAACGTTTTGATGGTTCAGTGGACTATACTTTTGAGAAGATAGACGAAGAACTTGGACAGGCTGTTGAAAAGCTTTCAGAATTTGCGCGTATCATCTCTGAGCAAAATGAAGAGATACTTGCAAATATGGCTACATTAAAACAGCAAGAAAAGTAAAAAGATGTTTAGAAACGACAAGACGAACGCAGAAAGCAATTTCTGGATATCATATGCCGATCTGATGGCAGGATTACTTTTTGTTTTCATTTTACTTATTGGTGCGATCGTATCAAAATCTGTGATATTGAAAGCTGACCTGCACAACAAAGAAGATAGGCTTTCAAAGCTCTCTGAAACACTTGATGTTAAAGAGTATTCTTTGGTAAAAAGTCAAGAGCTTTTAGCTGAAAAAGAGAGACTCTTGACCCTTCGAAATGCACGTATTGCCGAAGATGCGATCAAATTGTCTGAAGCTGAAAAACAACTGCAACTTCAAAATGCACGTATTGCAAAAGACCAGCTACAGCTGGCTGAAAATGAAAGAATGTTCAAGCTTCATATATCTGAAATAGACAAGTTGAATAAACTGCTACTCGAAGCAAATGCAAAACAGGATCTACTTAGCAATAAAATTGTTATTGCTCAAGAATTACTGGATAAAAACAAAAATGCATTAGACAAAACGACTAAAAGTTTAAAAGACTATGAAGGGAAAGTGTTGATTCTCTCTAACGAGTTGGATGAGACGAAGAATACGGTAAAAATAAAAGATGAAAAGCTGTTAACGCTCTTGAATGCGCTTGATGAGAAGAAGACAAAGTATGATGAGCTGGTGGCAAATCTTCAGGCACAAAAAGCGAAGATCAAGTCTCTTACAGGTATCAAGCTTCAAGTTGTGGCTGCACTGAAAGAGGCATTGGGTAATAAGATCGATATAGATAAAAAAACAGGATCACTCAGACTGGCTTCTAATATACTTTTTGGAAGTGGAGAAGCAACTCTGAAGCCAGAAGCGAAAGTAGAGCTTAAAAAAGCATTTGAAGAGTACATTGGTACCTTGGTGACCAACGAAAATATCAAGCCGCACCTTGATAAAATCATCATTGAAGGGCATACGGACAGTGTAGGGTCATACATCTATAACTTGAACCTTTCGCAAAAACGTGCACTTGCAGTCATGGAGTATCTACTTACTTTAGACTTTACTAAGAAGCACAACATTCAGCCGCTCATGACAGCTTCGGGTAGAGCGTACCAGGATGCCATTATGGTAGATGGTGTAGAAGATAAAAATGCATCAAGACGTATAGAGATCAAATTTAGACTGAAGAATGAAGATGCGATGCATGAGATAGAAAAGGTATTAGATGCGCAGTGATTTTAAACCTGTGCATCTAAAACAGGCAAATGCAAAACTGGACAGGCATGTATTGTCTTCAGAACGATATCAAAAACAGAATGATATACCTAAAGATGAAAACGTTCAAATGTCTTTATGGCAAAAATTCTTAGGGTTTTTCAAAACCAATCCTTCTGAGTTACCTGAAGACCTCTATAAACATAAATAAACATAATATATTCTAGTGGATGATTTATTACGCTCATTTTAAGTTTCACAGTAATTTCACATAACTATTCTATAGTATGCTATACTAAGGGTCTTATATTAGTATATAAGATTGAAAATTCAGGAATAATATGATGCGATTAAATAGTTTATTAGCTCTATCATTTGCAGGTATGATGTTACTTGTAGGTTGTGGAGGTGGAGGCGGTACTGATACCACATCATGTAATGTAAATGTTACTATCACTGGTGATTATCAGGTTGAAAGTTTATGCTCTGCCGATATCATCAATACTACTGTCTCTTTAGGAAATACAGCAAAAAGCCTTTACCTTGTTTTGAGTAACAGTGATACTGTTTCAGCTACTTCAACGATTACACATAATGCTAAAGTTGCACCGATAGAACAAGCTAAAATGCTTTCATCTACTGAAGTTAAAGAAAAACCACGTACTCTACACCATCCTCAATATGTACAGGACTTTAATTCTCAAATAGGTACATTGCTTTCTAAAGCAGAAGAAAATCAGTTTCAAGCCAAAACTATAGCTGTACCTGAGAGAATGGAAGATTCCGTAGGTGATCCATATTCATTTTGTACAGATATTAATATTGATAATGGTACTTGTATAAGTCAAACTTCTGCTACAGCTAGGAAAGTGATTACAGATGTACCTACAAAATATGGGCTAAAAACACTCAATATCTGGGTATCAGATGACAGTTTTGATAGTGGTTCAGGATGTAGCAAAGCTAAGTGTATTACACAAAACATGATAGACGCATTGGCAGATACTTTTTTGAAGAGAGATTCTGATAATGATGACATTTATGACTGGGTGACTAATATCTATGGAGAAGAGTGGGGTGCTGCAGCAGAAGCTAAATATGGCGATCTTATCCCAGCTAATGATGAAATCACTATCCTGCTTACTGATATAGATAATGATGGGTTACCCTCTAATGGAGAAGGAAGAGTTGTAGGATTTTTTTGGCCAAAAGACAATTTTAAAGTCTCTTCAATACCAGGTTCAAATGAAAGGATAATGTTTTATATTGATTCGGTGATGTTTGCCAATGAAGAAGGTCCGTCATGGGAGATTGATGATTTTTGGCCCAAAGAAATGATTTCTACACTTGCTCATGAATTTCAACATATGATTCATTTTTACCAAAAAACTACTTTACTTGCGAATGACAATACCAATACATGGGTCAATGAAATGCTCTCTGAAAGTACAGAAGATCTTGTTGCAACTAAAATACGACATATTGGTCCAAGAGGGGTGGATTACCTGGATGGAAGTGCAGGTGATCCTGGAAATACCTTGGGTAGATATCCATTGTTTAATGCAAATAATACTCTTTCTTTAACAGCATGGAATGGTATCTTGGCAGATTATTCTAAAGTGAATGCATTTGGAGCTTACCTTCTTAGAAACTATGGAGGAGCCAAACTATTTCATGATATCATGCATAATACATATATAGATGAGAAAGCTGTAGTTGATGCTGTCAATAAAGCTCCAGAGGGTTCAGGAAAGACATTTGCCAACTTACTTACCGAATGGGGTATTGCAGTCATGCTTTCAGATCATGAAAATTTAGTGAATACGCCTGAATATAATACAGGTTGGTTTACTGACAGTGTCTATGGAAGTATAACATATGAATTGGGATCTATAAACTTCTTTAACTATATTCCACAGCCGACGATTTACACAACATCCGGCACCATTCAGCCCCAAGGGAATTATTATTATAAAATAGGTGATAATTTAACGGGTGATATTAGTATTAGTTTAGAACTGAATGGTCAAACGGAAGCAACTTTAATAGCCAAATAAGAGAGAAAAATAGATGAAAAAACTAATCATAATATTAACATTTCTAGGCCTTACAGGGTGCGCTCAGGACAATGTTATGGAGCTTGAGGGAAGGGTAGCGATGAAAGGCTCTGCACCTCATACCTACCTAAGTATTAAAGACAGTAAGAGTCAGCAAAGTTACAAAATACAAAATCAAACCAAGTTTGATCTGATGAAAAAACAAAATCAGACAGTCAAAGTAAAAGCAGTACTCATCAAAGAAGCTATAGGTCCTGGTTTTCCTGCAGTGATAGAAGTCGTAGAAGTCAAATAGACCCCTTCTACTTACTCTCTTTTTTTCTCACGATATTTGCTCCCAGTGCAGCAAGTTTTCCTTCCAGGTCATCATATCCACGGTCTAAGTGATAGATACGTCTTACGTTTGTTGTACCTTCTGCCACCAGTGCTGCTAGAACAAGTGCTGAAGAAGCTCGGAGGTCTGTTGCCATGACATCTGCTCCATAAAGCTTTTCAACACCTTTTACAGCTGCTGTACTCCCTTTCAGCCAGATATCTGCACCCAGACGGTTCAGTTCACTTACATGCATAAAACGGTTTTCAAAGAGACGCTCTTCTATAAGGCTTTCCCCTTCAGCCATGACTGCAAGTGCCATGAATTGTGCTTGCATGTCTGTAGGAAAGCCCGGATACTCTATGGTAATGAGATTCACAGGTTTGAGGTTCTTAGCAGGGTGGATGGTAATACTGTCATCTCCCAGATCAAAGGTACAACCCATGTGTTCTAGCTTATCAATAGATGCTCGTATATGTTTATGGTTAACATTGTTAAGCGTAATGGTTGAGTTAGTGATAGCTCCTGCGCAAAGGTAGGTTCCTGCCTCGATACGGTCAGGTATGATCTTAACAGTTTTGAATGCAAGAGGTTTTCTGTCTGTGCCTTCTATCGTAAGTTCATCCGTACCTATACCTTCTATCTTTACTCCCGCGTCACGTATCATTTCACAGAGTTGTACCACTTCAGGCTCTTTTGCTGCATTGATGATGTTTGTCGTCCCCTTAGCCAGAGCAGCGGCCATAACGATGTTTTCCGTACCACCTACAGTGATCTTGTCAAAGATGATCTTTGCACCATGAAGCCCATTGGGTGCTTCTGCACGAACATATCCGCCTTTGATCTCTATATGTGCACCCATCTCTTCAAGTGCTTGGAGATGAAGATCTATAGGACGCTGACCAATGGCACATCCACCAGGCAAACTCACTTCACATTCTCCAAATCTTGCGAGAAGGGGACCTAATACAAGAATCGATGCTCTCATTTGAGAAACGATTTCGTAGACCGCTTTGGTGGAAGTGATGGAACCATTGTTGATCTTTGCTACGGTTTTATCATGATCTACAGTTCCGCCAAGCATGGTTAGCAGCTTAAGAAGAGTTCGGATATCTACAACATTGGGTAAGTTTGTTAATGTGACTTCTTTGTCACTAAGTATGGTTGCTGCAATGATGGGGAGAGCTGCATTTTTGGCACCACTTATTGTGACATTCCCCCTTAGCTCTTTTCCACCAACGATCTCTAAATAATCCATCAATTCTATCCTAAAATTTATTTATAGGATTTTATCTAAAAATCTATTAGAAGCTACCCATTTATGCTAAGAGACCCATTTTTTATACTAAATAATATTATAACTATTTTCTCTTTTTACATTAAAAAATACAAAAATTAATATTATTCACTATAATTTAATCAAACTATAACAAGATCTTTTGTACTATATTTAATAATATGTACTCAAGAACGGCCGTAGGCCACATTTTAAGGGAAAAGAATGTCGAGTAGTTTAGATAAATTAAAAGCACTTACGAGTCGCTTGGAAGATAAAATCGAAGAAAAAGAAAAAAAGTCTTCGGTTGTATCTACTGAGCACAAAGAAGTGCAAAAAACTAAAAAAAAATCACCGGAAAAAGCTGTTAGTAAAGCAGATGAAAACTATGACAATATTCGTGAACATAATATTGTACGTGTAAAAGAGCTTTATGAAAAACTCAAAATATTTGAGAAGTCTCCAGACTTTGATAAGGTCTTTATGTATAAAGCGATGAATCTGTCTGGTATTGGTTTAAAAGAAGATGATTTTGGTGAAGTACGTGAAGGTAAATATATTCAGGTCATTGCCATCACTTATGAACCAGATAAGCATGGTAAAAAGAAAGCGAAGAACATCTCTTTAGGATATTTTGGTAAAGCTGAGACTTTAGAGAATAAACTCAAGAATGAGATCATTGAATTTGTTTTACGATGGCGTTATGAAAAAGCCTTTCAAAATGTGGAGCATTATAAAGATCTTATAGCACGTGTTGAAGTACCATCTGATACACTGTTTTAAAATTTAGGGAATTTTCATTTCCCTAACGCTTCACTAATCAAAAATTTGCTACAATTAACTTCTAATCTTACCATATAGGATAGTTATGCACCTTGATCTTACACCAGAAGCACTTTTAGCACAACTTGGCTATACAAAAAGTGAACAAACACTCAAACAAATCAATGATATTATCGGCAATACAAAGAACTTTGACAAGTTTTCACAGCATATCCCTTCATTTAATGATGCTTTGGCCGTTGAAAAGGGTTTTATCGCTATGTCCAACTCTGAAAATCATTTAAAGATCAAATGTGATGAAGATATTGGGGCAGATAACCTTTCTGGATTTACAGAATTGGTAAAACATTGGGCAGATAAATACAAATTAGAACTCAAACAGGTAGATCATAAGAATACTTACTACATCATCGGTCAGAAATAATTGCCTTTAACCTCTCTTAATGACGAGCAGCTTAGCGCTGCTACGGCACCTTTAGGACACAATCTTATTATCGCCAGTGC
>Ga0210119_1000045_pt1 | contig 29311 bp, 26 predicted proteins | sample China_Bullhead_C_2_FD_184859 | JGI IMG/M metagenome (GOLD analysis project Ga0210119, IMG submission 184859) | Wetland microbial communities from San Francisco Bay, California, USA, that impact long-term carbon sequestration -... | ecosystem: Environmental > Aquatic > Marine > Wetlands ... | reverse complement strand
AAGGCTCAATCTGTATAGATTGAGCCTTTTTAGTTTACGGAGGCTAAGTTGGCATTTTGGGTTTACATACTCCGGAGCCTAAGTACGGGAAGTTTTTACTGCGGTCATACTGGTGATTTGGAACGTCGCATTAATCAGCACAACGAATAGACATTTACTTTTTTACTTGCGTCCCCGAAACCAGGAGGATTTTATCAACTCTATGAGCCCGAAAAAGACGGGCCGATGGTAGGATCAAGTATACCCCCCGCACCGGTATACTCTTCTCGCTTTCTCATGGTGGATGAAGACATCAGTTTCGACACATCCGTACACTGGCATTCGGGGCATTGTGGGGCTGGATCACTGGTAGACACCAGGAGCACTTCAAAGCTGTGAGAACAGTCTTTACACTCATATTCGTAAATCGGCATTATCTCCTCCGCAAAAAGTTAATGGGTAATTTGAATTTATCTCAAAAAAATTAAACGCTTCCCAGTTCCTGATAGATACTTAAGTGCATCGTCATCTTATAACACTGATGCCTACATTTAATCAATCACCGAACTTCATGAAACCTACCAACGTTTCCTACTAGTTAGTGCCCATCCGGGAACTTAGGTAGAGACGGCTGGGTAAGTGTGACCGTGAAGGTACTTCCTTTACCAAGGTGACTTGTGGCATTGACACTACCACCGTGGGAATGGACGATTGCCCGAACGAGGCTAAGTCCAAGACCGGTGCCACCCTGTGCCCGACTTATATCACACCTATAGAATCGTTTGAATATATGGGGGAGATCATCTTCAGATATTCCGACGCCCGTATCACTGATGGAAATGGCAACCTGCCCATTATCCGCATTGACCGAAACCGTGACCGTGCCTTCAGGTGGAGTGTACTTCAAGGCATTATCGAGGAGATTGGCAACCATGCGCTGAAGCTTGCGAGTTTCTCCGTAGACCACACAGCTGTCAGGTAACTCGGTAGCGATTCTTATAGAATTCTCCTCAGCTATAGCCTGAAACAACTCGCACGCACGTCTTGTTACCCTGGCAATGTCAACCTCCTCCAAGGTGATTTCGGCTGCTCCTGATTCTGCTTCTGCGATATCCAGCATGGTGTTAATTATTCCTATGAGTCGATCACAATCCTCGATCATGTTGGCAGCAAAGGCTTTATGCTCGTCGCTGGCGGAGGTGGTTAATGCCATTTCAGCGGCCCCACGAATTCTGGCAAGCGGGCTTCTCAAGTCGTGGGCTATATTGTCACTCATCTCTCTCATTTCTTTAATCAACACATTGATGCGATCGAGCATGTAGTTGAAAGTAGTTGCAAGGCGCTCGATTTCTTCGCCTCTGACTTTGTGAGGAACGCGTTTGCTTAGAGCACCTTCTGATATCTCTATTGCTGTTTCAGTGACTTCTTCAACACCGCGCAAGGCACGTCTGGCCATAAGCCAACCAACGAAAGCGGCAATGATTACCATGACAGCCATGAGTGGGACAAATATCTTGCGATGTATCTCCAAGAATTCAGTGTCGTCCCCTAATGACTCTCCTATTTGCAAAACCAGGTCAGGGCCAATGATGCTGTAGACGGTGCGAACTTGAAACTCATGTTCGGGGAGATCCATGGTTTCGAGAACATGTTTTGCACCCTTTTTCAGCTTCTCCAGGGCCTGACTGCCTGAGCCCACACCCTGCCACGCTGACATATCTGTAGTGAGAAGTTCCTCGCCATCCATAGAGAGCAAACGCAAAAATATATGTTCCGCCCCATCAGACGAAACCTCCCAAGCAACTTCAGACTTGACCCTGTCCATCCCTTCCGTGGCGAGCATGGAGGAATACTCTGTCACATCGTCCACAAGGTCCTGGTCCCTACGTTCTTTGAGCACTGTAGAGATTACGAAGTAAAGGGCCAGAAAGGCCACGAGGGTCGATATGGTGAATATCCCCGCATACCAGAGGGTTAATCGGAATGCCAGAGTGCCTGGCAGCCTAAGAACCTTCTTCAAGTACATACCCGGCTCCATATACGGTATGAATCATCTTATTGTCAAAATCGTCATCGATCTTATCCCGCAGTTTGCATATGCGAACTTCGACCACATTCGTCTGCGGGTCAAAGTTATAATCCCAAACATGTTCCATAATCATGGTCTTAGAGACGACATTCCCGGCATTGCGCATGAGGTACTCGAGTAAAGAGAACTCCAGGGGTGGAAGATCGATCTTCTTTCCCCCCCGTATAACTTTGCGGGTTAGAAGATCCATAGAAAGGTCACCAACCACGAGACTGGAAGGCTCTGCCGCACCACTAGCTCTGCGGATCAGTGCCTGCACGCGCGCTAAGAGCTCAGCAAAAGAAAAGGGCTTAACCAGATAATCGTCGCTTCCTGTCTGCAGCCCCTTGATCCGATCCTCTACAGAGCGTTTTGCACTCAGAATAATTACAGGTGTAGTTTTTTTGCGCCTGCGCAGTTCATCTATGAGAGAGAAACCGTCAAGTTTGGGCAGCATTATGTCAACGATGGCGGCATCGTAGGGTTCACTTAAGGCCATGTGCAGTCCATCCTCGCCATCATCACAATGGTCCACAGCAAAGCCAGCCTCCTTGAATCCCTTCAATATGAATGCGGCCAGCTTCAGATCATCTTCAATCAACAAGATGCGCATAGGGAACTACCTCATTTGAGAGAACGATGAACCCCCCTTTTGGTAGTGATTAAAGTCTAGTATATACCAATCTGTTTCAAAACCCCAAGAAGGAGAGAAAAAGAATGCTGATCGCACATTAAGGGGTAAGTTGGCTTTGCTGAGTTCGGCCTTAATGCCGATTTGGTAACGGCCATCATTTTCCAACCAGTCAAATGGAAGGATCTTTAAGTTGCTAATTTCAGTCATTACCTTCTGAGCTTTTGCAAAAGACTCCGTAACCAATACTTCATCAATTCTCCAGGACCTTTTCATAATGAATTTCTCCTGCAAAATATTGTACTTCATCATGTGGTCGATCTTTATGTTAACTGTCTTTTTGTCCACCCAAAGATCTCTGACTTGGTACAAGTTAACAAAAAATGTAAAGGTGACAGGTGTTCCATTCAGAACAACTTCGTTCAACTGTGATGAAAAAACACCCTTTAATTTAAAACTCACAATGAGATTTCCGTCAACTTTATCCCAGACTATATCTTGAAGACTTGCCTTACTGGCGTATGTAACATTAGAGAGAAAGACAATTATTAATAATAATAGAAAAAATTGGGTAATTAGTTTTCTCATTATTGTATTTATTAATCCGGGTTTAGTAATACACCGAGCCCCGGCCGAAGCCAGGGCTCGGATATTTGGGTGGTGCATCAGTGCAATGATGCGAGAGGCGAAAGGAGTCCCAGGAATCTCACTCAGGAGCGTCGGAGCACTACTCGATCTCGAAGCAGCTCTCAACGGCTGTCTGGTTTCCACCTATTGCCTCTTTAACCAATATCTCGAACTTGAACTCCTCGCCTAAAGCGATGAAAGCTCCAGGAACCGTCACTGATAGCTGGTCAGGCGGGAGGTCGAAGGAAAGCTTAAGGCCTGACTCCTCTTCCTCGACGACAACCTGGTAGAATTCAACTTCGATCTTCTTATTCGGAACACCTATGTCAGGATGTGATTTTTTAACCTCATCCCAACTGATGATGACGTCGCCGTTCTCTTCTGGCTCAACCATCGGGATGGGGCCGTCGTCACAGTTTACCTCATCAAGGTCTATAGCCTCTCCAGAAACAGAGATTCCCTCAGGCGGGGCCGGCATTCTGTGCCAAAAAAGATCCTCGCTCTCCTGCTCGTCCCCTTCAAGCGTCCTGCTCTCGATTTCATATTTTCCTGCCGGGAACCGACGGAAGAACTGTTCGGGCGCCAGGTCCTCGAAGTTCGGCTCCGCACTCTCGAAAAAGAGCTCGGTCAACCCCTGCCGCCGCAAACGCCCCATGGACGAAACCCAGAGAATCATGCGCTCTCTGGGGTCCTCGATTTTGAGGTACTTCCAGGGTTCTCCATCGATGAGTGCGTGAAAGCCCAGGTCTCCATCGGTGTTGTTGAGCTCCGCGTAAACATCCGCTACCTCGAAGGAGATCTCATCCCCATCGTCCTCGGCCCAACAATTCGGGGCAGCCGCGCCCATGATAAGAGCGAGCACTGCTACCAATAAAACGGGCAACAGAAGCATGTGTCTCTTCATTCCATTAGTCTTTTGTCGTAAGTGTTTCATTTGTCTTGCCCTCCTAAAAAATGTTTATGGTTCAAAAATTCCTCTCGCTTTGCTCGTTTGTACCTCCTTTTTGTTTTTAGAGTTCGTGGTCGGTTTTCTGGATAATAAAACTGAGGGGCTTACCAAAAGATTGCCAAAACATTACTAGTTGGTAAGGATTGTTCAGAATAAGAAAGTTTCTGAATGGATAATTAGGGCGAGATTAGTAGTTGGAAAAGCCAGCCCGTCTGTAAACGGGGTGGCCTAGTTTATTTTTGCTCGTGGAGTAACTATGCTGGGGTGATTTTAGGCAAGACGAAGGCGCAGGAAAATCCCCCTCGATCCCCCTTTGTCAAAGGGGGAAGATGACTTGTTGCATGTGAGATAGTTCCATTTGATGCCCCCCTTTAGTAACGGGGGTTGGGGGATTTTAAAACGAGGTAATTTTTTTTACTGAATCTAAGGCTGGTTTTGGGAGGTTGAAAGAAGGGGGACATACAGTGCTACTAAAACGCCAAACCAATCCGGAAGTGTAGCGAGTTTACGTGGTCTGCGGCGTCGCTGCCGCTTTCCCTCTCGTATTTCCAGTAATCATACTCGAAGAAGAAGGTGGCCCATTTAAGAAATTTATAGCTGAATCCGGCGACGTATCGGTAGTCTAGTACTTCATCCTGATCGCCGCTTTGATCATCATCAAAATCTTCATACCGGACGGCAAACTCCAGTGGAACTGACTCAATCGGCTGCAAAGCAAGACCCACAACCCAGGCACTATCCTTGTTTTCTTCCCCGTTGTCCCCTTTTTCTCGTGCTAGGGCGGTGACGTATTCTGCGTCCAAACTGAGCTTCCAGACATCCAAAGTAAAAGCACCCCCCATGGTCTGGTTGCGTCTTCCATCGCCAGGCTCACTGTCGTAGAAAACACTGAGAATAAGCATGTCTTCTACTGGCTCGAGGGTGACATTGGCAATAAAGGAGCTGACATCATCACTTTCTTGGCGACCCGGACTGAACTCATGTGTGTCGAAATCGTTAAGATTCTCTATGATATCCTGGCCTTTATAGACGGTGATGGAGAGGTCCAACCCGTAAAAATCCGGCGTAAAACCCAGGGTGGCACCTACTGTGTCTACCTCATAGAGTTCTTCCATTAGGGTGCCGACGATCAGATGGTCCTCAAAAACGCCGAAAGGCAGGACCGTTTTCCCACCAGTGAAGTACAAGGGGACCAGAGGACATTTCATGGTGAAGATGGCTTCATCCAACTTTATGTTATCGTCCCCGCCTTCCTTGCCGACATCATCGGCAGTCAACACGATTTTGGATTTGACCCATTTGTTGAAAAACACCCTGAGTTCAAGTTCCACCGAGCCCAGACCCAGGTCAGAACTGCTACCGCTGTCTTTGTCAGAGACATCTGAGACGTCATAGTAGTCATAGTCAAGGTCTATGAAGCCACCGAGGGTGATCTTTTCTACGGGTAACCTTGAAAATATCTGAGTTCCTTCGGTTTTTTCATCCTCATCATCAGTTTCTTCAATCTCTATTGGTTGCTGTTCTTGCTCCTCAAGCTCAGTATCAGCGGAGCGTTTTTCTTCTATCTCCTCTTTTCCCTCACGCTGTAGATTCTCTTTCTGCTCAATTGCAACTGAAGGTTTTTCTGCGGCAGCGACCATGGAACAGAGCAGAAAGGTAGTCAAAACCACAAGTGCACAACACACATGAGCCCTGGTAAATAGTCTCCGCATCTCTTCTCCCTATGCTTGTAATCAGAAAAGAATTACGTCCAACATGCTTTCCTCAGGAGGCGATCTTAATGAGATACCAGTAAATTAGCAAAATCGGCAGATGATTACAGCAAGAAAGGTGCCGGCCAGGAAAACCATCTACATGGTTCCCTATTCCACAGGCAGGGCTCGGTTTCAGATTGAACTGGATAAAGTTTTAGGTTATATTTTGTGAAATATTTTACGAAGATAAAAGAAGATTCGAAAAGTAGTGGTAAAAATGTTATAGTCCTCCGTGCAATAAAGCACGAATCTATCAGAAGGTGAGAGACATGATTGAAATTCGGATTCATGGTCGAGGTGGACAGGGAAACGTGGCAGCGGCGGAGCTTTTGTCCATCGCAGCGTTCAAAGACGGCAAATTTGCCCAGGCTTTTCCTTCCTTCGGAGCAGAGCGCATAGGAGCGCCTGTCCAGGCTTTTGTCAGAATCGACGACAAAAAGATTCGGACCCGGGAGGAGGTACGAACTCCGGATTATCTAATCGTCCAGGACTATCATTTAATTGGTGCAGTACCTGTCTTGGACGGCATCAAGCCTGATGGTTTGGTGCTGATCAATGCTGAGCAAAAAGCCGAGGACCTGAACTTGAAGACCACGGCAAGAGTGGAAACTATTCCTGCTACTGAAATTGCCCTTGAGATCATAGGCAGGCCTATACCCAATGCGATTATGATCGGAGCCTTTTGTTCCATAACCGGTCTGGTGAGTTTAGGGGCGGCCCAGGAGGCCATAATGGAGAAGTTTCCCGGCAGGGTTGGTGAAAACAATATAGCTGCCCTCGAAAGGGCCGTGGAAATCATGGAGAAGAGAAAAGATGCTTAAACAAATTGAAGGATCTCATGCGGTTGCCCATGTGGTAGCCCAATGCCGGCCCAATGTAATATCTGCCTATCCCATCACGCCGCAGACCCACATTGTGGAAGAACTGGCGGAAATAGTTGGTGCAGGGCAACTGGATGCAGAATTTGTCAATGTGGAAAGCGAGTTTTCTGCAGCCTCAGTGGTTTTAGGAGCCAGTGCAGCGGGCGCCCGCGCCTATACGGCAACGTCATCTCAGGGACTGTTGCTGATGAGCGAAGTTATCTACTGCATTGCCGGGATGCGCTTGCCAATCGTTATGACATGTGCCAATCGCGCCATATCGGCGCCGCTCAGCATCTGGAACGACCAGCAGGATTCAATGGCGGTTAGGGACGCGGGCTGGATTCAACTCCATGCCGAGGACAACCAGGAGGCTTCGGACTTGCACGTCCAGGCCTTCAAGATTGCGGAACGGACGTTTCTGCCGGTGATGGTTTGCATGGATGGCTTTATTCTTACCCATGCCTTTGAACCGGTTGATATTCCCGAACAAAAAGAAGTGGATGACTTTTTGCCTACTTTTAAGCCCAGGCACATTGTCGACCCCAGGTGGCCGAGAGGTATCGGCCTGTTTGCCGACCCTCGCTTCTATATGGAAACCCGGTACATCTTGCACCGTGCCTTGGAAAAATCCGAGGAAACCATAAAAGAAGTAAGCTCTGAATTTGCCAAGACTTTTGGCAGAGAGAGCGGCGGCTTCATCAAGGCCTACAAACTGGAAGAGGCCGATGTGGTGGTCATTTCCATGGGTTCGGTGGTGGGCACCATAAAAGAGCTCATTGACCAGCTCGAGGAAGAGGGCAAGAAGGTTGGGCTTCTGCAAATATGCTCCTACCGCCCCTTTCCGCGACATGAGGTTTACCGGGCCTTGAAGGATAAAATGAACATCGTGGTGCTGGAGAAGTGCATTTCCTTGGGAAGAGGCGGTATCCTGGCGAGCGATGTTCGCTGGTCTTTTCCCAGGGCGGAGAAAAAGGATCGCGACATAAGCAGTTTTGTTGCCGGCTTGGGTGGTCGCAATATATCAATTGATGACTTGCGTTATATGGTGGAAAAGGTAGAGAAAGAGCCCGTGGAATTTGAATTCTTGGGCTTAAAAGAAGAACTCATAGCAGAGAAAGATATGTAACCATGAGAGAACAATCCAAATACCTCGAAGGCGTTGACAAGAAGGATTTGTTTGCCAGTGGGCACAGGGCTTGTGGTGGCTGTGGTCAAGCGCTGGCCGCCCGACTAGTGGCAGATGCTGCGGGTGAGAACACCATTGCCTGTGTGGCCACCGGCTGTCTAGAAGTGTTCAGCGGCCCCTATCCTGATCCTTCCTGGCGAATTCCATTTTTGCACAGCCTTTTTGAGAACGCATCGGCTGTGGCCTCCGGTGTGGACGCTGCCTATAAAGCGCTCAAGAAGGGGCCGGTCAACATTATCGCCCAGGGAGGAGACGGCAGTACTGCCGACATTGGTTTTCAAAGTATCAGTGGCATGTTTGAACGGGGACATAACGTTCTTTACGTCTGCTACGACAACGAGGCCTACATGAATACCGGGGTGCAGCGCTCGAGCTTTACTCCCTACGGTGCCCGGACCTCCACAACACCCACGGGTAATACAACCCGCAAGAAAAACATGCCGATGCTTGCGGCGGACCACGGCATCCCCTATGTGGCCACTGCCACAGTTGATGATTTCAGGGATCTGCAGCTGAAGATTAGGAAGGCGCTCACCATTGAGGGTCCCAAATACATCCACATTCTGGCACCCTGTCCGTTGGGTTGGGGGCATCACGGGGAACTTACCGTGGAGATATGTCGCTTGGCCAAAGACACCGGGCTTTTCCCGGTGTATGAAATCATTGACGGCAAGGTGACCAATGTTAGGAAGATCCCGGTAAAAGTGCCGGTTGAAGAATATTTGAAACCGCAAGGAAGGTTCAAGCATCTCTTCAAGAAAGGGGTGCCAACCAAAGAAGTGGATGTAATCCAAGAGATCGCCAACCAGAACATAGAAAGGTTTAATCTGTAATGGAAAAGCTACCTTTAGGACTAGCTCTGGATTTACGCAAAGTTGTTCCTTATGAGACCGGATCATGGCGGACTTTGATGCCGGTCAATATCATGCAAACACCGCCCTGTAACCAGGACTGCCCTGCAGGAAACGATATCCGTGGTTTTCTCAGGACTCTGGCGGAGAAAAAGGACTATGAAGCAGCCTGGCATGTGTTGACCCGCACCAACCCTTTGCCGGCAATCTGCGGTAGAGTCTGTCCGCATCCCTGTGAGGACGGGTGTAATCGCCGCGACTTTGACTCACCTGTGGCCATAAACAGCGCAGAGCGCGCTGTTGGCGACTACGGCTTGGAGGAGAACCTGGAGCACAAAAAGCTCATTGCCCATAGAAAAGAGAAGGTGGCGGTAATTGGTTCCGGACCGGCGGGTCTTTCCTGCGCCTTTCACCTGGCCAAAAGAGGATTTCAGGTGAAGATATTCGAGGCCTATGGTGAGCCCGGCGGCATGATGCGCTACGGTATTCCCTCATATCGACTGCCAAATTATGTCTTGCGGCAAGAGCTCGAAAACATATGGAAGCTGGGCATTGAACTGGAGTGCAATATCAAGGTCGGCGTCAATATCCCCATGGATCAGTTGATCCAAACGCATGATGCGGTCTTCGTGGGGATTGGAGCCCAAACAGGACTGACCATTGATATACCTGGTCAGGATGCCGGGAACGTTTTTTCCGGGGTGGAGTTTCTGAGAGATGTGAACAGCGGTAAGTATGTGGATGTTGGCAAAGACGTAGTAGTTATCGGCGGCGGCAACACGGCTATGGATTGCGCCCGGGTTGCAAAAAGGCTGGGAGCCAATGTGAGTGTGGTCTACCGTCGCACCAGAGTGGAGATGCCTGCTATAACGGCCGAGATCGATGAAGCCATGGAAGAGCGCGTCATGTTCCGCTATCACACCAACCCGGTGAAAATCATTCAGGATGACGACAAGGTAGTGGGCATCCTCTCCGTGCAAATGGAGTTAAAGGAACCTGATGCCAGCGGCCGGGCCAGGCCGGTTCCCATTCCGGGGTCAGAATCAGTTATTCCTGCTGATACGGTAATACTGGCCACGGGTCAGGCGGTTGACTATGACGGCATCGAAGTTCACAAAAGAGACAACAAGTGGATTTCCGCCAATGAGAATCTGATGACCAGCATCGATGGAGTTTTTGCGGGTGGCGACGCCGTTCTGGGCTTGGAGACCGTGTCCGCTGCTATAGGCCAGGGCACCCGGGCAGCTTCGGCCATTGAAGACTACATCGACGGCGGTGTGGAAAGCCGTCTGTCAAGCCCGCCGGTGATATATTCCAAGGACTTGAACACTTACTACTACAACAAGAAGAGACGGTTTCAGAAAGAAGCCTTGCCCATCCACATGCGGCTGAAGCATTTCAAGGAGCTTTATCCTGCTCTGGATTTTGAAGCAATCATCGATGAAGCGGAGAGATGTTTTAGCTGCGGACTTTGCTTTAACTGCGGCAATTGCTTTATGTACTGCCCGGACAACGCTGTTAGGATTTCAGAGAAAACGGGGTTGTACGAATTCGACTTGGATTTCTGCAAAGGGTGCGGTCTTTGCGCCAAAGAGTGTCCCTGCCGTTACATCCAGATGACACTGGAGAAATAACAACGCATAGCGCCAAGCGCATAGCGTAGAATTAAAAGGCCCTTCAATGATGGAGGGCCTTTTAATTTTCGGGCGGGGGTAAACCCCGCCCCTACATTTTGGACCAGAAACCGAGGGAACGTAGGGGTGGGGTTTATCCCCACCCGCAATTGATCACTGTGTTCGAAAGGTCGCATCGGGATGGCATCGCCAACCAGACCCTAAAAATAGAGCTTAAACTCCATGAAATAGAAGTCAGGGAAGGTGCCGAACTCACTCTGGAGCTGCGGCTGTCCGGTGGAACTCTGTTCAGGGCGGTCACCAAAATTGATGCTGGCTCCAACGAGGACTTCGGTGTTGTCCGATGGCGACCAGGTCAAGATGGGTTGAATCTGGCCGGAAGGATCTTCCCATGAGTAAAGTGCAGTCAGTTGACCGGTAATGATGGGTAGAAACTCATAGCTGACAAGAAGACCGCTTAAGTGCCGGCTCATTTGAAGACTGGAGCCGCTCCTGGATCTAACAAAAGACTCGTCCAGGTCATTGGACTCACCAGCACCGTTGTAGAAGTACTCGATTTCCACGGTAAGCGTGTTGTCAAAGCGATGGCCAAGACCTAGCACAGCAGTAAAGGCGTCTTCCACCAGATCTCCTTCCAGTGGGGCAGGAAGGGGTGCGCTATCCCGAGCCCAGAAGTAGGAAGCCTCGACCCGGGCTTCAATGGGCCCAATCTCACCCACCAAACCGGAACCGAGTTGGTAGCCACCGTAGATCTTGCCGCCCTGGAGGGCCAAGTCCCAGCCCTTCAAGGTGGTGAACACCCTGCCCAGCAAGGCTGAGCCGTACCACGATGCATTCAAAGTCCCATCATCAATGAATTCTCCTGAGGAGTCGAGTTCCCGGCCAGCAACGGTAATGAGATTAATGCCAGTGAAGGAACCTAATGGAATGTCAACTCGCAATGCATCAACTCCAGCTTTGTAATCGCGGTCAAACTGTCTGGGGTCGAAAGGTAAGAATATGTCGAGCGGATTCCAAAAGTAGGCTTTACCAAAGGTTACGGCTTGGCGACCGACGGTGATGTCAGCCCAGGGCAAAGCGCTCTTGGTGTTGAACCGGTCAAGCCACAAGGTGGCTAAACTGTTATCACCCTCGTGCCAATCCCAGGTAGCGTCCAAAGCTCTATATCGCCGGTCCGCTCCACTCGTACCAAAAATGGGTGATTCCGTTCCATCTCCGGCCGAGGAGTAAGTGTAGGACTGAATCCCGTGGACTTCATATGAGAGCTGCTCGGTAGGCCTGCCCCCTGCTATGAGTCGCAGAAGGTTCTGGGAAAACTGATCGGTGTTTTTATCCCCGAAAAAGGGTTCGAAGTCGTAGTTGTCTACCAGAGCATTGGTGGTGCTTAGTCTGCCGTCCAGGCCAAAACTGGACTCTGTATCACCCATCAGGGCCCAAGCCGAGCAAGGATTCAGTGCCGCGGTCACCAGGAATAAAACAGCAACCAGCAGCAGTTTGCGGTTTGCGGAAAACAGCTGACCCATTTCCAGATACCCACTACCTCAAAGCGATCAATTAGCCGCAGACCCACGCAGACTCTTTAGCCGAGCGACCTGCTCGGCTAAAGGATGCGATCGCTTCGCGATAGGCTGAAAGCGATCTCTAGACCTTGAGTTACCCTGGATGGAGCAATCTGTGACGAAATTAGCGAACTCTGATTACCAGTGTAATTGTCCGCAGGACTGCATTTTTTCCTCTGCCACTGTCGGCAGAGGAAAATGTCTGTGTCTGTCTGCGTGGGTCTACGGTTAATTCCATTTATTAGTTTGGATTCCATCATTGAGGATGACACCGTCTTCGAGTTGCAGGAGCCGACGAGCTCGCTTCATTACAGCCTCTTCATGGGTAGAGAAGAAAAAAGTCACTCCTTTTTCTTCATTCAGCCGGTGCATGAGATCCAGGAGAGCGGTACCGGTCTTGGAGTCCACATTGGCAGTGGGTTCATCTGCCAGCACCAGTGCCGGTTCCGAAACTATGGCCCGGGCAATGGCCACCCGTTGCTGTTGGCCCCCACTCAGTTGCCGTGGGAAGCGATTCTCCAACCCTTCCAGTCCCACCTCCGCGAGCACTTCCCTCACCCGGGCTCTCCGTTCAGCAATGGGGACACCCTGAAGCATAAGGACGTACTCAGCATTCTCCAAAGCGGTAAGCACCGGAATGAGGTTGTAACTCTGAAAAATGAAACCAAGACGATCTCGCCGTAACAGGCCCAATTCAGTATTTGAGAGGTCACTGATTTCTCGACCGTCAACTTCGACTCGCCCCGAAGTCGGACGGTCAAGGCCGCCCATTATGTTAAGCAAGGTGCTCTTGCCGGAGCCTGAGGGCCCGGCCATGGCCGTGAACTCTCCAGCTTCAATGACCAGGTTAACCCCACGCAAGGCGTGGGTGAGGGCCTGTCCCTGCCCGTAGTCTTTGGTCACCTCTTGCAGGTCAACTATGGTCGCCATAATTTCCCCTATCGCAGTTGATCAACTATTGAGAGACGGGTGGCGCGGCGCATTGGAATGAGACTTAAGATCAATGTGGCTCCAAAGACAAGCCCTGCCGTCCCCAAAAGCAGTCCTGTGGTTACCCGAGCATGCATCTTGGCGCTAATGGCAAAGCCTGAAATGGTAAAGCCCTCTTCAAGGAGAGATCTCAGATCTATACCCCACACTTGTGCTGCCCAAGCCGCAAGTCCACCAACGAGCAGACCGAGTGCGCAGCCAATGAGCCCCAAACAGGCCGACTCCATGAGAATCTGAAGTCTTAGTTGAACGGGTTTTGTACCCAAGGCCAACAAAACCGCAAACTCCCGTTCTCGTTCCAGCACAGACATAAGAATGGTGTTGAAGATGGTAAAGAGAATCAAAAAGATCAGGATTGCCTGGAAAATCAAGTTTGAACCTTTGTCCAATTTTATGTAGGAGGCGATTTCCGGTATTACTTCCTGCCAGGGAAGGACTGCAATGTCTTGCCCGGCCACCATCAGCCTAGCCTCTCGCAAAATAAAGTCCTGCGCTTCGGGAATTCTCAAGACCACACCCAACTGGGTAGCACTTTCCTCAGGAAGAACGAAAAGGCGCCGAGCAAAATCTATTGGAGCCTGGATGAAATATCCGTCAATTTCCACCGAGCCTGTCTCAAAGATCCCCCTGACCCTGCACAGTTCATCCACCAGATTGCCGGCTGCGTCGTTGGTGGTGATAACCATCTTTTTGCCCACTGCCAGCTTCAACCGCTTGGCAAGCTCACTACCGATTACAACCCACGGACCATCATCGTCATGCAAATATCTTCCGGCGACGATGTGGCGAACTAAGGGCGAGGTATCCAGTTCTACTGAGGGTTCTATCCCCATCAACGTAGCGCTAACGTCGCCCGAAGCGGATCGGGCTATGCCTTGGCCCATAATAATCAGCTTAGTCCGCTCAACCTGGGGTAATTTTTCAATTTGCAACCGGAGAGATTCTGGGGCCTTGATCCAAAGATCGACAGCAGGGGCATCGCGATAGCCTGGGTTTTCCATGGTGATGTGACCAGCTTGCATTCGAACGACTTGGTCTATTAACTGGGCATACACGCCCTCGCCAATGGCAATAAAAAACACTGTGCAGGCTAGACCAAAACCGATGGAAAGAACGGTAATCAATGTCCGTCGCCTGTTCCGCCAAATGCTACGCCAAGCCAGTCTGGGGATCATAGGCTTTTCCTTGTTATGCAGGGTATAGTCTAAGCAGCCCCTCACTACACATGTACGAAGTCAGGTAAATCCGAAATCCGAATATCGAAATTGGTCCTGCGGACTCCCCACCCTGCGGGGGGGTCCCCAGTTTCGAAACAAATTCAAAATTCAAATTTTCAAATGTTCAAAACAAAGCCCTAAATTTATTGCTTTTCCGTTTTGAATTTCGTGCTTTGGTCATTTGATATTGTTTCGTGCTTCGTGCTTCGGTATTCGAATTTCCCTTTATGGTCTATGTATCGCCTTAACCGGATCCAACCGTGCTGCCAGGGCCGCCGGGTAGAGGGAGGCGACCAAGGCAATGATCAGCATGAGCACCACCGGAATAAAAACCATTTTGGGACTGATGGTCGCTCTCCAGATCGGGTCAAAGGCTACACCGCCGACCGAGTAGGTGCCGGCGAAGATGCTAAGATCAAGCCCGACTTCCTGCAGATAGTAGGAACCTGCCAAGCCCAAGATTGTTCCCAAAACCGTCCCCAAAGCAGCTAGCACCAGAGCCTCAGCGGCAACATCCCTGATGATGCCCCATGGTGTGGCCCCTAAAGCCTTGAGAATGCCAAATTCTCGGATTCGTTCGTACGTTGCCATGAGCATGGTGTTCATGACACCCATCCCAGCCGCCAACAGAAAGATCAGCCCAAAGATCCAAATAAACGCATCAAAGAGATTGACCATATCCGAGACCTCGGGCATAAGTTGGCGCCAGCTCTTTATCTCTTCCTCAGGGGCTGCAATTGAGAGCAGTGCCGTTAGTCCTTCGGTGGATACCATTCCTCTGGAATTGAGGGCTACCTCATGAATCCGCTCTCCTGAAACAAAGAGTTCGACAAAGTCTGCCGCATGGATTAGAGCGGCGTTGCGATCAATGCTATCTCCGACAGCTTTCAGGATACCCGTCACAGTATAGAGATCGTTGCCTAGAGAGCCATCGGCAGCCTGAACCACAACCACGATCTCATAGCCAATCTGAGCCTGCAGAGACCGAGCTAACTTCTGGCCCAGGACCACACCACGCTGTGTGGTCTCTGATAAAAAGCGACCCTCTTGCAGATGTTGCGCAAGGTCAAAGGTGGTCCGCTCCGAAGCTGGCTCCACACCCCAAAACCGTGCCCCAGCAGATTTGGTTCCAACGGCCACGAGTCCATAGCCGTAACGGCGGGGTGCGGCGGCGACGTTTTTTTGTTTTGCAGCCCGCAAAATGAGGTCGGGCTCGTTCAAGGCCTTGTAGATTGAGTGGTCCGCCCGATAGCCCTGGGCGTGGACCTGGACCTCGCCAACCACGAGATTCGTGGCATTGGATACGGCGTGTTGCATGAGGCCGTCCATGAGCCCGTAACTTGCCATCAGGATAGCTGTGCTCAAGCATACTGCTGCTAGGGTGATACAGGTTCGCCTGGTGTTACGCCAGAGGTTTCGCCAACCGTATTGCAGGCTGTTCACGTAGTCGTCCTCTATTTTTGTAAGGTCCTCAAGGAGAAAAAGTCGTCTTTTAGATCGATGTCGAAGTCAATTTTTTTATAGTGGATTACAGTAGATTCGTCTGGCTTATCCTCTGGGACCATCGCCACCATAGCGGGAAGCAACCGGCCACCAAGTTGTGACACCTGGGAAAAGGTCATGGTCCGGGCCAGAAGAAGTTCCTCATCGTAGTACTTTATAGATAAAGGTAAGTATTCCTTCCGCAGGGCCCTAACAAGCACCTTGCCCCAAACTACAGCCGCATCCGGCTTTGGGTAGCAGGTAACCTCGACAATTTCCTGGCCTTGCATCTCACCTGAAAAGGTAATCTCGAAGGTGTAGTCGTCGGCCATGCGGCTCTCCTTGACCAAATCATCGTTGGTAAAATGTGAACCCATCCAGGACGCCGCCATCATGGATGAGGGCAGTTTAATTACCCTTTTTACTTTGGGCAGGTAGTTCCAAATGTCGTTATCGGAACGAAGAGTGGCAGTGCCCTTTTCTTTCTTGGGGGCGAGTATGCGGAAAAGCGATTTCTCCTTACCCTTGCTCCACATCTCCAGAGATAATGATCGTTTCCAGTGGGCGGTGGTGACAGTCATGGTTGCAAGCGCTTGGCTCGACTTGCTTCGAAAGAGGTCGTCAACCTTGTCCAGGATCTGTCTGGGTGTAAGGGGTTGCTCCTGGGCTCGGACAGGGGCATGGCTCAAGAGCACGACCGCAATGAAGATAAATAAGTACCTAGTTTTATTAAATACTTTGGAGAAGATCTTCATTTGTTCGCTCCAATAGCGATGTTCCTCAGGTGACGGAAGACCAGTTGAGAAACTAAGCATTTCCGTCAAATTCGCAAATTCCGTTAAACGGTTATTCCTTTAGCTCCGCATACTGCAGATACCAGAGCTCGATCTATGCTTTTAATAACCACAGAGACACGGAGAGCACAGAGGGAACTATATTTTTTGCCCGATCGGGAGACGGCGATCGGGCAAGAGATCGCAGCCCTGCGGGCACCATCTAATAACCCGGTCGCTTCGTGTAAACAGTTGGAGCCAGTCTAAAAAGTTTTCGCCAGAGGCTCTTTTCCCTGGCCGTCGTCTCCCGGCCAGGGAAAAAACAACATCCTCCGTGTCCTCTGTGCCTCTGTGGTAAATGTTCACTCAGGCTCCTGGATACCCCGCACTAGATGTCATGGGGTCCCGCAGTCAAACCATTGATGACAACGGTCATGAATCCCCTGGCAGCGGTCAAAGGATTGAAATCATCGTCGAACCAGGCCTGAAGGAGTAAAGCGTCCCAGGTTCCAACCAGCGCTGCGGCCACTGACTCAATGTCAACGTGCGGCTGAAATTCGCCACGCTCTATCCCGTCACGGATCAGGGTCGAGACAATCTGCCGAAAATCACCATATCCTTGCCTGAATGCTCGTTTAAACCGTTGCCGCATCTGCGACGAGGCTGAAGCTGACCAGAACTCCATAACCAAAGAAAACAAGTCTCTCATTTCAACCCAAGAGTTCATAAGTGAATCACTCAGGGCCTTCAGACGGTCCGATGCGGACCCTCCAAGAGCGGCGATGCTAACCTGGGCCTTGGCCTCAGTCGCTTTGACAAACCACTCAAATACAGAGAAAAAGAGGTCCTCTTTGCTGTCGAAGTATTCGTATAAAGTACCCTTGCCGATTTCGGCCTTAATGGCGATCTCCGCCATTAAGGTGGAGGCAAAACCGCGTCGAGCAAAGACCTTGGCAGCGGCTTTGATGATTAGGGCTCTCTTTTCTTCCTTTCGAGATAACTGCATCATTGAGTATGACTCCCATTTGACCGACTGGTCAGTCGGTAACTATCATATAATAAATCAAATAATTAGTCAAATATGATAGAATTGACTGACTAGTCGGTCACGAAAGTCATTGTCCATGACTAAGGTTTCAGCTTCTATGTTTCTTTTTCCTGACACCCTGAGATTTGGTGCTTGGAGTTTGGAATTTCATATACTCCACTACTCCCGCATAGCGGGATCTTCGACGGGCTTGGAATCTTTACTACATGGTCCATAGCTCTAGCGGTTGACCTTTGTGGTTTCGGCCGTTATAGTAAGCGCGCAACGTCCCGTTTGAAATTCCGCACGGTGCGGTTGTTCCGAACGGGATTTTTTTTAAGGAGAAGATACTGATGAAGATTCAAGACAACGCCTATGTGAGCATTGAGTACACCCTCTCCCTCGACTCTGAGGAAGTGATCGACAGTTCCGATCCCAGCACGCCTTTTGGTTTTATATTTGGCGCTAGTCAGGTCATAGTGGGACTTCAAAAGGGACTAGAGGGGATGGAGCAAGGTCAGAGTGCCAAGTTCACCGTTGAGCCTGAGGAGGGTTACGGCCAACCCAACGAAGAGCTCTTCCGTGAAATTCCGCGTGATCAATTTCCTCCCGACATGGACATCGAACCCGACATGGTGTTCGAGGCTAGTGGGCCTCACGGCCCGGTTAGGCTACGGGTGGAGTCCGTGAACGAAGAGGTGGTGGTAGCCGACATGAACCACCCGTTGGCCGGGGAACATCTGCATTTCGATGTCAAAGTGGTCGAGGTTCGAGAGGCCCAGGCTGAAGAGTTGGAGGCGCTGAAAGAAAACGCCGGGTGCGCCCCCGAAAGCTGCGCATGTTGCTCAACCACGTGTGACTGATCTGAGCCCAAACATGACACCGCGCTAGATTCAGAGCAGATCAATCCTCACCTCTACGATTTTGGGAACTAGCGTATTAAAGCCCTTCAGACATGAAGGGCTTTTTTGTTTTGTCTTGACCATGGCAACTCCATTAGGCTGAATGGAAAAACGACTGAGATTCACAGTTTTCAGATTTAAACTTATCGTTGGAGAGATTTCTTGGAGGTTCTGACTAACAAGGTCTTACGATTTATCTCGGATACCAGATTCGAGGATCTGCCCGACAATGTAATCCATCAGGCTAAGCGGTGCCTTCTGGACACCCTGGGTGCACTTTTGGCAGGCAGTGACACGCCAGTGGTCCGTATTATGAGCTCATTCGCCACTAAGTACTTTAGAGGAACCGAGGCTACTATCCTGGTAAGCGGGGAGCGGGTCTCGCCAGTCGGCGCTGCCCTGGCCAACGGATATGCCTGCAACGCCCTGGACATTGACGATGGCTATAGGATGGTAAAGGGCCATCCGGGTGCCTGTGTGCTCCCAGTGCTCCTGGCGGCAAGCGAGTCCGCCGTTCACCCGAGAGGTACAGACTTCCTGACCGCACTTGTCATTGGATACGAAGTTGCGATTCGAGCCGGCTTGATCCGACACGCTTTGTACCAGACATACCACTCGTCAGGGAGCTGGGGCGCTGTCGGTGGTGCCGCTGTGGCCGGGAGAGTTTTGGGTTTAGACCAAAGTACCCTTCGTGAAGCGATGGGAGTTGCAGAGTACCACGCACCCATTGCCCCTATGATGAAGGGTATTGAGAAGCCGTCTATGGTCAAGGACAGCATCGGCTGGGGGACTATGGTGGCAATGGCATCGGTCTTTATGGCACAGGAAGGATTCATCGGCATAGAACCCTTATTCAGTGAATCGCCGGATAAAAAGTGGATCGAAGGACTGGGCAATGAATATTTGATGCTGAACTTGTATTTTAAACCTTACGCAGTTTGCCGCTGGTCCCAGGCGGCCGTGACCGGGGTACTAAGGGTGATGAAGCAAAATGATTTGAGACCACGGAGCATATCCCGCATCCGCGTCCGGACCTTTGAGGCCGCCGCCGCATTGAGCTGCGATCATCCCAAGAACACCGAAGAGGCCCAATACAACCTGGCCTATCCGGTGGCTGCGGCCTTATATGATGGCCAGGTAGGACCAAGCCAGGTTTTGCCGCCCCGCATCTTCGACAATTCCCTATTGGAGCTGGCAGACAAAGTCGAGGTTGAGGTGGCTTCGGAATTTGAACAGATATTTCCTCAGAAAACCTATGCTGAGGTAGTGATCCGTACTGAGGACGGTCGAGAACTGACATCCGGGCCGGTGCAGCCACTTTGGGAGCCCCCGAATGATCTTCCTGCAGATGCTGAGTTGGAAGAAAAGTTTGTTGGAATAGTGGAGCCTGTTCTTGGCCCTCAGAAGGTGCAAGAGATTACCAGAATGATATGGGATTTCGAGAAAATGGATGGGATAAAACCTCTCATCAATGGCTGCATCAGGGGCCAGTCTTTCAAGAAATAACTCACCAGTATGTGTAGGTCTCACCCTTGACACAAGACAGGGTAGCGGGCTAGTTATAATAGAAAGAAGTGATCTGCAGAGTATTTCTTGTCCATCTGAATCCTCTTGAAGTTCAGCCGGTTGTTCAGCAACTAAGAAACTACAATTAAACCTGTTGTTAAAATACTTCTGAGATAAATTGAAGCCTATCTCTTGAAAAAATAAAAGTCTAATTAAAGCAATTCGTTATCTGCAATTTACCAGAGGTTAGATAATGGAAATAGCGATATGTCCGAGTTGTAGGAAGGAAATTCCGGAAGACGCCAAATTTTGTGACCATTGTGCAAATCCTGTGGTCTCTGTGCTGTATAAGACCATCTTCAGCTGGCAATGGTCTGACAAGATTTTTCTTTTCGCTGTTCTTCTCGTTTTCATCGCTTTTTTTCAACCGTGGTTTCCCGGCAGTATTCTATATCAGGACGCCCCCGTTTCCGCCTATCAGATGTTACTCAATGTGAGTGATCTCGAAGTTGACTTTTTGGAGAGTTACAATATCTTGCGGATGGCCTTAATTGTACCCATCTTTGCTTTATTGATCTATTTTCTGACATACTTTCGCAGAAGTATGCAAAAGTCGGTGTTTCTGCCGCTATTTCTGTTCATCATAGTGAGTGTTGCGATTATCCCCTCCCTTGTCGAAACAGCGGGCACAGTCTATGGAATCATCCTCACTCTAGCGCTCCTCCTTGGAATATTTTTATATTTTCGCAGTGCCTTTCGCCGGGGTCGTCTTGGCTCTGCAAGTTATTGTCTTCTTCTTCTTTTCATGTGCCTTTCCGTATTTATTTATCAACTAGATCTCACCAAATTATTTTATCTTAAGCTGGAGAATCTTAATTTTTCAGAAACATACGGCTTCTGGATAACGTGGGCTATTTTCGCATTAACGATCTTAGCGATCGCTTTCAACTTTATGAAAACGATTGAAGATTTTTGGTTAATGGTTTTCGGTGTGATACTGTCAATCATTGGCTATAATACTTTTATAGATCCTCTATTCCTCTCGGGTCCCTTCGCTTTTTTTGCTGATAATTTCAGGTTGACCGGCCTTTACACCTTGACCCACATCAAGGTTGTTTCAATTGCCCTGATCATAGCCATAGCTACAGGGGTGCCCATCGGTGTCTATATCAGCCGTCATCCGACTGCTGCAGGCATCGTCTTGTACCTGGCAAGCATTATGATGACTATTCCGAGTATTGCTCTCTTCGGTTTCATGATGCCTATCCTGTCCTCCATTGATAGGCATTGGGATGCTGTCAGCGGTATTGGCATTGGGACAGTACCTGCCGTTATCGCCCTGGCGCTCTACTCCCAGTTACCCATCATCCGCAACACCTATATTGCGATAAAGAATGTTGATCCGGCCACAATTGAGGCGGGCCGCGGCATGGGGATGACCACTTTCCAACTGCTCTTGCAACTACAGCTTCCCCTTGCTGCTCCGGTGATCATGGCAGGGGTTCGGACCGCCGTGGTTATGTCCATTGCCATTGCGGCAATTGCGGCCTATATCGGCGCTGGGGGCCTGGGGCTGTTTGTCAGCGAAGGACTGCAAATGGCCACCAACGACTCGGTTATCTTGGGCGCCGTAGCCATGGGTCTGCTGGCCATTGCGGCAGACATCATCTTCGAGAAAGTCGAAGATTGGATTACCCCGACCGGCCTCAAGATCGCACGGTAATATCCTTGTCCGCCATAGTAATGGTGAGGAGTAAATAATGAACATCATGCTGAAGTTGGAAAATGTGACGAAGATCTATCCGGGTGCCGAACACATCAAGGCAGTGGATGAACTTTCATTTGACCTGCCAGAGGGCGAAATTTGCACAGTGGTTGGGCCATCCGGCTGTGGCAAGACTACAGCCATGAAGATGATAAATCGGTTGATTCCCCTGACCAGTGGCAAAATCTATATTGACGGGCAGAACGTCAACCGGCTCGATACCATCGAATTACGCCGGAATATCGGTTATGTGATTCAAAATATTGGTCTGTTTCCAAACATGACCATCGCCGAGAACATCGCTGTAGTCCCCAAGATGAAGGGTTGGGATAAAAACCGGATAACCGAAAGAGCTGAAAGCTTGCTGGAATTGATCAACCTTCCACCGGAGGAATTCATGGATCGTTACCCAAGGGAACTCTCCGGCGGCCAACAACAGCGCATCGGAGTTGCCCGGGCAATGGCTACTGACCCACCCATCATGTTAATGGACGAGCCCTTCGGCGCCATTGATCCCATCAACAGGGATCATCTCCAAAACGAATTCTTGAGAATTCAGGACAAAGTCAAGAAAACAATTGTATTTGTAACCCACGATATTGACGAGGCCATCAAGATGGGCGATAAGATATGCCTTCTTAAAGCTGGAAAGCTCGTTCAGTTTGCCGCCCCTGAGACAATGCTTACCGAACCCGCCAATGACTTCGTCAGCGACTTTCTCGGGGGCGATCGGACCCTAAAACGACTTAATCTTCTGAAACTCAAGGCCGCGATGAGGCCGGATCCTCCAGTGATCATGGAGGAAGAATCACCCGAGAAGGCCAAGGCTATGCTCACCGAGCTCAAGGTGGATAATCTCATCGTGGTGGATGCGGAAAAACGGTTGCTAGGTTATGTGAACCATGAAGCACTGGAGAAGGAGGCGGACGAGGTAAGAAAAGTAACGCGGCCCACAGATTCTTTTATGCCAGCATCTTCTAGCCTCAAGGACGGGCTCTCCGAGATATTCACCCATGATCTGGGCTATCTCATCGTGGTGGATGATGACAAAAAAGTCCTCGGGGTTTTGAACACAGAAGATATTCGCGAGATTTTGAGGAGATAAGATAATGGAAGCGAGGGCATTCTCACCAGTCCTAAAGAAACTCATTCCTTTGTTGTTGACGATCATTATTGTCGCTGGGCTCTACACGTTTTACGGTGCCTGGGCATATACAACCAAGAACCTGGCCGAATTCTTTAGGCTGACCTGGGAGCACCTTGTCTTGGTCATTATAAGTATGGCAGCGGCTGTAACTGTAGGTGTGGGGTTGGGTACCCTCATGACCAGGAAAGGGTTTGATCACTTGAGTCCGGCCATTATGGGGGTTGTGAATGTCTGGCAAAGTGTTCCCTCTCTCGGGGTCATTGCCCTGGCCTACGGTTTCTTGCCCCTGCTCGGTCTTTCTGGAATCGGTGTGGTGCCGGCACTGATTGCCCTCTTTTTTCATGCCGTAGCTCCTATTGTCAGGAATACCTACGCCGGCATCCAAGCGGTGAGCCCTGATGTGATTGAGGCGGCCACCGGTATGGGTATGAACCCAAAGCAGATTCTGTTCAGAATTGAACTTCCCAATGCCCTGCCGGTTATTATGGGGGGGGTCCGGACCTCCACAGCTATTATCGTGGGTACTGCCCCTCTGGCCTTTCTTATCGGCGGCGGCGGTCTTGGATTTTGGATTTTCACCGGCATTGCCCTGATGGATATGGGAATCATGGTGGCAGGGGCTGTTCCAGTAGCGCTGATCGCCATGTTAGCTGATTCCGCACTCGCGAGAACGGAGAAAACTGTTGTCAGTAAAGGCATTCAGGCTGAGGAATACCAGGTAGCGATGTAAGATCTAATAACATTCAAAGCATAAAGGAGGAATTATAATGAGAAAATTGCTCTTTTCATTGGTTATTCTGTGTTTTTTGGCCGTTCCTCTAAATGGTTTCGCCGCTGGCCCGGTCAATGTAGCCTCCAAAGGTTTCACCGAACAGGTCATCCTGGGAAAGATCATGGTTCAACTCCTACAAGCCAGGGGGATACCGGTGAAGGACCGCACCTCTCTGGGAGGAACCAATGTCAACCGCGAAGCCCTGGAACAGGGTCAGATTGATGTCTACATGGAATATACCGGGACCGCGTGGTTCAATTTTTTCAAGAAGAAGGAAACGGTTCGTGATTCCATGGGGCTCTACGAAAAAGTCAAAGCCATCGACGCCAAGAACGATCTCGTATGGCTGGCGCCGGCAAAATTCAATAACACCTATGCCATTGTCATGCAGGCAAAACAGGCTGACGAATTTGGAATCAACTCCCTTTCCGATTGGGCAGCCTGGATAAAAAAGAACCCGGGCAAGATGACGGTGGCAACGAACGCCGAATTCTACTCAAGAGCCGATGGTTTCAAAGGCATGATGGAATTTTACGGCCTTTCATTTGGTAAAGACATACCGGATGCAAATGTCAAGAAGATGGAAACGCCTCTCTGCAAGAAGGCTGTGCGCGACAAGCAGGCCATGTGCGGTATGGCTTTCGCGACGGACGGGGAGATCAACGCCTATAATCAGAAGGTCCTGACGGATGACAAAGGCTTTTTCCCCATCTACAATCCCGCTCCGGTTATTCGGAAGTCGGTTCTGGATCAGTATCCAGAAGTCAAGTACATTTTGGACGAGATCGGACCGTCCCTGGATACCGGAACCATGACCCGGCTCAACTACAGAGTAAACGTCAATGGAGAGAAGCCGGAATCAGTTGCCAAGAGTTGGCTAAGAGGCGTGGGCCTTATTGTCAAGAAGAAGAAATAGACGAGTACACGCGTATATTGCGTTGAAGCGGCGCAGACGTGGCCCTAATGCAAGAGGACCGTTGTCTGCGCCTTTCTTTTATAAATTAACGGTTTCAACGGTATCGAACCAGGCCAAATATCCTTCTGAAAACCGCTATGATTTTCCAGAAAGGTCGAGTGTATTTCCGGGAAAACGCCTCTACCGCACTTTCATCGTCCAATTCCCGCCTATACTGATCGCTTAATTTGCGTCTGTTCTTGATTACCCATATATAAAAATCCGTCTCTGTCCTGTGTGGAAACTCCTTCATGATGCGGTTTTTTCGAATGGCCACTGCTAAAGGGGTATACACGGTGTCGTACCAGGAGCAAGCTGCTTCAGAAAGTGGCACCTCTCTTCCTGTAACCTCCTCCAGATAGTGCTTGTGGGCCTGGATGTGTTCCATGAGGATGGGATATCCTCCCAAGAGAGTCAACTGAAGCCCAGGGTTCGGACGATTCTTTCCCAGTTCTGTGTCTTTGAGAAACTGATGGTATGTTTCCTGGACGGCTAACTTTTCCAGGTCAGTTTCCTTATCGAGAGGAACGTCGCACCCATACTCATAGACTATGGCTTCAATGTGTTTCACTCCTTTGGTCCGAGCTACTGAGATTCTGTGGTGACCATCCTTGACGAAATAGGCATCACATACCTTGTATAGTGCCACTGGGGGAAGACTCTGTTTGGCATAATGGGCTTCGTCCACCTTTTTCCAACGGTCTCGCAGATCGTCGTCCAGGGGAAGGAAATGCCTGGTAAAACTCTGATACCTGCCCTCACTTCCCACAATATTGTCAATGGGAATAGTCTGTACGCCCAGGTCTCTAACAAAACAGACCTCCAGTTTGTTCTTCACCTCGTCGAAAGGAAGGAGCCGGGTGGACTTTCGCGAAAGAAATCCTTTGATTTCATTCCAAAAGGCTTTTTGCCTCGCCTGACTGAAATCAGTGTCGGTGCGGTGTTCCTTCTTTGCTCGTTTTGTTGTTCTGTCATCAAATAGAGCCATGGTCTATGTCCAAGATCCTGTAGTTATTTGTATTCATGATCCTTGTGGAGAGATAGTGACTCGTTGCCATCTCGTTTTCTGCATCAGGTGCAGTATGACCATGAATGAGATAGGCAGGCCTGTATCTTTTCATAAACTTCAGAAATTCTTTAAAGCCCCGGTGGGCTAGAGTCTGCTCATCATGGATGCCAAACGGAGGTGCGTGCGTTATCAATATATCCAGATACCGTTTATATTTGATCTTATTCAGTGCCATTCGGGGAATCATTTTGCGAACCTTGCGCTGCATTTGCTTTTCGGTGTACAAGTACTTTCCGTTCCGGTAATGAAATGCACCTCCCAAGCCACCAAAGAGCCATCCTTTGAAAGCTATTACCCTTTCATCAATACTTTCGCATCCTGAAGCAAAGGGTTTCTTCTTTAAATGTAGTTCCTCATCATGGTTCCCTGGCACATAGTATAGCGGGACGTTAAGACTGTTCAGCAGATATTCCAGATAATATGAAGGCAGATCACCACAGGCGAGGATCAACCGGACTCCGTCGCATTTTTCTCTGAGAAGGTGTTCCTTAAGAAAAGATTTTTCGACTCTGTCGCTAACTGTAAGAATCCTCATTATACTAAACTACGATTATCCTTTTTCTCTACTTTGTCAAGTGAGCTCTAGGGTGTGGATTTTTTTCTAAAAAAGTCATCGGTATCTCGTTGACAGAGGAAGGTTTTTAGGATAATTGCGATATAATTCACCCTACTAGGAATAATGAGAAATTTGGGCCACTTCACACTCTTTCAGAAAATTCTCAACCGGTGTGACGGTTCTAGCCTATTCGAGGGCTTGGGCCACAGCTTCTGGCATAGCCTTTGCACTTGTCAAATGCTTCTAAGTTTTTGAGTTTCCTGATTTATTATTTAAAATGGCAAATTCGTTGGCTCATTGTATAAAACAATGAGATCATAGCTATCCTATGCTTAAAACAAGGAGCATCGATGCTAGTCGTTGGCGAGAAGATCAATACGAGCCGAAAGAGTATTGCAGATGCGGTGAAGGAACGTGATGCCGAGTTCATTGGCGAGGTGGCACGGGAGCAGGCCGAGGCCGGGGCCCATTACATTGACGTCAACGCCGGAACTTTTCTAGACCAGGAAATAGACTACCTGTGCTGGCTGGTGGAGGTAGTCCAAAATGAGGTGGATCTACCTTTGTGCTTGGACAGTCCGAATCCAAAAGCCTTGTCCGAAGCGATCAAACACCACAAAGGTGAAGCGATGATCAATTCCATTTCATTGGAGAAAGACCGTTTCCAAGCCCTGCTCCCCGTCATTACCGGACAACCGTGTTGTGTGGTGGCTCTCTGTATGGCTGAAGCATCAATGCCGAACACCGTGGAAGAAAGGGTCCAAGTGGGGGCAGAGCTCATCAACAAGCTCACAGATCAAGGGATCCCTCTTGAGAAGATTTACCTGGACCCCCTGGTGCAGCCCGTATCAGTCGATACTGGCATGGGAACGGCAGTCCTTGGAGCCATCGATAAAATAATGAACGAATTTCCAGGGGTGAACACCATTTGCGGGCTTTCCAACATCTCTTTCGGCCTTCCAATGCGCAGCCTGATCAATCGCAATTTTCTATCTCTGTGCATGAACGCGGGTTTGTCTGCAGCCATACTGGATCCCACTAACAAACAATTGATGGCGACATTGCTGTCCGCGGATATGCTTTTGGGACGGGATGAATATTGCGAAAACTTTATCGAGGCCTATCAAGATGGCCGCATTAGCGGCTTGTCGTGAAAGGGTGAGCAGAAGCAGTCAGCGATCAGCAATCAGCTTTTGTGAAAGATTCGGTAGTAATAATCATGAATCTGATGTTCATAATTATTTGACCATTCAACTATTTGACAAAACAGTCACGCTATGCGCCTTGTGAACAGCTGACTGCTGATGGCTGATAGCTGAAAGCTCAAAAAAAGGGGGAATGTATGAGTGAATTTAGCTCGTTAACCGAAGCTGTGATCAAAGGAGACATCCAGACGGCTGTGGCAGAGACCCAGTCAGCTCTGGATGCTGGCAGCAATGTTCAGGACATCCTGGACAAGGGTCTCATTGCCGCCATGGACGAGGTAGGAGAAAAGTTTTCAACTGGTCAGATGTTTGTCCCTCAGATGTTGCGCTCTGCTAAGACCATGCAAGAATGCATGAAACTGATCAAAGCGCTCTTTCAGGAAGGCCAACTAAGAGCTAAGGGAAAAATCGTTATCGGAACTGTGCGGCAGGATTTACACGACATCGGCAAAAACCTGGTTGCCATGATGATGGAAGGGGCGGGATTCAGCATAACGGACCTGGGCGTTGACGTTTCTCCGAAAGATTTCACCCAAAAGGCTCAAGAAGTGGGGGCAGACATAGTGGCCATGTCTGCTTTGCTCTCCACCACAATGCCGGCCATGCGTGAAACCATCGAAGCTCTGCAAGAGGCCGGAATCAGGGATAAAGTCAAGGTAATGATAGGTGGGGCGCCGGTTACAGAAAATTTCGCCAGTGAGATCAAGGCCGACTCTTACGCACCAGATGCAGGTTCCGCGGTGATTGCGGCCAAAAAGCTACTCGGCATTACCTGAACTCGGATATAGGAGTAGGCTATGGAACGCTCAGAAATTCCTACCTTTCAGCCGCGGCTCAGAGTACTAAACCGCGAACAGGCCTTGGCAATCCATACGGCGGCTCTGGAGATCCTCGAGAAAACGGGTTTTAAGATGGAGCATCCCCGTGCCTTGGAGATGCTTGCCGACAAAGGTTGCAGGATTTCCGATGGTGATTGGGTCCGTATGCCCCCTCATCTTGTTGAAGAGGCTCTGAAGACAGCTCCCAAACAAATAAGCCTCTATGATCAAAAGGGTGCCAAAGCAATGGATCTCACCGGTGAGAACTCCTTCTATGGCACTGGCTCGGATGCAACCTTCACTCAGGACGTGGAGACCGGTGAACGGAGGCGAGCGGTTCTTAAAGACGTCAGTAACTTCGCCACCTTGGTGGATGGCCTGGAGAACATCGACTTTGCCATGTCTATGGCCAACCCTGAAGACGCCCCAATCGACGATATCTACGTCTATGTTTTTGCTGAAATGCTCAGGAACACCAACAAACCCATAGTCTTCATCGCGGACAGCGGCAGAGACATTGCCAAGATCCATGAGATTGCCTGCTCGGTTGTGGGAGGTGAAGAGGAGCTTAAGAGGAAACCATTTATTCTGAATTACTCAGAGGCAATAAGCCCCCTACTATTTCCTGAAAATGTGATGGAAAAACTCATTTTCTGCGCCCAAAAGAAGATCCCCCTTTGTCTTCCCTCTGGGTCCAATGCAGGTGGTGGCGCTCCGGTAACCCTGGCCGGAGCCATGGCTTTGGGAATCGCCGAAAACCTGGCGGGTCTGGTGGTGCATCAGCTTGCCGGCAAAGGTTCGCCTTTTCTTTTCGGTCCCAATGTAAGTGCCTTGGACATGAAGTCCAGCGTGGTCTGCTATGGTTGCCCGGAATGGAGTCTCACCCAAGCCGCCTTGGCTGACATGCGAGACGAGATCTATGGCCTGCCGATCTGGGCCTTTGCCGGAGCCTCGGATGCCAAGGTAATGGATGCCCAAGCAGGAGCTGAAGCCATGTTTTCCATCATAACGGCTATGCTCTCGCGC